>Ga0208198_1000512_pt1 | contig 42713 bp, 38 predicted proteins | sample AD_JPNTR2_MetaG_FD_184446 | JGI IMG/M metagenome (GOLD analysis project Ga0208198, IMG submission 184446) | Active sludge microbial communities of municipal wastewater-treating anaerobic digesters from Japan - AD_JPNTR2_MetaG (SPAdes) (version 2) | ecosystem: Engineered > Bioreactor > Anaerobic...
CGTCCTTCGTCGGCCCGGAAGACCGAAAATACCTCGAAAACGGGGCAGGCGCAACGGGGGGAGCGCTGTACAATGGCGGAACACAGCCCGGCGGCGTAGCCGGGCAAGGTCAAATGGGAAATGTCGGATAAATATTCTTTGCCAATTTCGCTTTGAAGAGTCAGCCTTTAGAGGAAATGATTCTTAGATACTGTTGTTTCGCAACAAGACTGTGAAAACGAAAGGCGCTGGTTTGCTTTTCTTGGATCACTATGATAGGAATAGTTCCTGCCTCGGAGGTCGGACCGCCTCCAAACTCAGCGCCATGAGTTAATAACATGGCATTGCGTCCGTTTACGCGGAGGACGCTACGGTCCTCGTATACATGATCCTATGATCGCAGGAGAATGCCGCATGCCGAGAGTTGCTGATCCCGCAAAGCACTTGGAAGAGACCATCGTGGGCCTTCAAAAGAGGCGCCAGATGCTCATAAGCGAAGTGGCCAGGATTGACGCCCTGTTTGAAAGGTATGGAATTCATGTCGAGGAGCCTCGCGGAGCCAGGCGTTCCGTGGGCCGTCCCGCCGGGGCGCGAACTGCGGCGGCCAAACCGGTCCGCAGGGGCCGGAGGCGCAAACGGGGTGTCTTCGCAAAGAGCGCGCAGGAGTCGATCGTGGATTTCCTGAAAGGCAGGGGCGAAAAGGGAGCCACCACTGCCGAGATTAACGAGCACTGGCAATCGGAGGGACGGGCGGGCAGCGCCTACGTCACCATCGGCCAGCTCGTGAAACGCAAGAAGATCAAGAAGCAGAACCTCAAGGGCGAGCGCGGCAGCCGTTACTGGGCGTCGTAACGCAGCCGCGGGAGCGGATCGGCCGGCAGCAGTGACGGCCGACGGATACGGGTACGGCACGGGCGCCGCATGCCGGTCTATCGGCGTGCGGCGCCTGTCCTGCAGAGGGGAACGTGAACCTCCGGCTCGTCCAGGGCCGGACGCCGCCTCACGAGGGTGACGCCAACGCCGCACGGATGAGCTCGGTCAGCACCTGTTCTATCTCATCGTTGAAGCCGGAAAAGGCCCGATCCTGGAAGAAGATTACCGGCAGGTAGCCGAAGGTGGTTGAAATCCCCTGGCTCTGGGGGTACTGCGCCTTGATCTGCGTGAACAAGGCCAGACCCTCGGCATTGGTCGTCAGGTATTCTTCCACTACCAGGCCGGGGTACTGGGCGCGCATGGTCCGCAGCCAGGCCAGCGCCTCACGACACATCGGCCCGGAGTTATTGTGAAAGATCGTCAGCGTGACCTCGCGGGGCGGCGGCGTATCCACCGGCGGGGCGGGCGTGCATCCACCCGTCATTGCACTGATCAGGACGCCCAGCGTCACCAGTTTGATCGGTCGTTTCATGGGGCACCACAGGGGTTGTGCAGCCAGTCTACTTCCGCGAGTTCCTCCAACGGGATCGCCGGCGTAGGCGTCGTGTATTGCACTTCGCGGTTGATCGGAATCAGGCTCATGGGCAGCCGCAGGCAAACGCCGCTTTCGGGTTTCAGCCATTCGTCGAAATCGGCCGCCCAGCGGACCTGGCCGGAGTCCAGCAACCAGCGATAGACCTCCCACCAGTCCCGCTTCATGCCACCAAGGTACGTGTGCGAGGCGAACATGATCCGCTTGGGCTTTTTCGCGAGGGAGTCTTCGATGATGGCCTTGAAATTCGCGGCGGTCGAGCCCCGCGCCCAGAGCGAGTAGTCGCAGAGGCTGCCGCGGCCCATGTCCTCGAAGGTCACGTTGCTGACTGAGATGATGTTGCAGTCGTATTCGTCGGGATCGTAGACAACGACCTCCACGTCACTGGTGCCCCGGGCGAGAATGTACTCGATCCCCAGGGCGTCGGCCGCCTTCAAGGTGTTGGGGTCGTAGGAGAAGTACTTCGCGCCGAATACCCGCATCGGCTTGCCGGTGACCTGCTCGAGGAGTGTCTTCGTCTCGGACATGATCTGCAACTGCGTCTCGTACGGAACATCCCACAGGGCCTGCTCGGCATAACCGCCGGCGATCTCATGGCCCTGTTCGGCCAGCCACTGGATCTCGGTCGGGTAGGCTTCGAGCAGGTTCTTCTGGATGAACACGAGCGACTTGAGGCCGCGCTGCTGAAGCTCGTATCCCCAGTTCCGGAGCCCCTGTATGTCCTCGAACTCGATCAACTGAATCAGTCCCACCGGTTTGGCAGCGTCGTCGGGCGTTACCGGTTCCGGCCCGTGCAGGCAACCGGCCACCCCCATCAATACGCCTCCGAGGATCCACAGAGTGCGGTTGCGGTTCATGGCATTCTCCTGAGCATGATGGCCGGCCGAGCCACGCGCCCCCAGGCCGCGGGCCGTCTACAGGCCGAAGTCGTCGTCTTCCACTCCATTCTCGGCGCCGTTGATCATGCCGGAAACGGCAGGATTGGACAAGATGGGGACCAGCGAGGCAAAATCATCCTGGATGGAACACTCCAGTTGTCCCTTGCACTTTCCACAAGCCTGGCAGGGACGGATGTCCATGCCGGCCAGCTCGATCAACTTTGTCGCAATGCCGTCGCCCTGGGCCCGGGCGGCCGCCAGGCAGGTGTCCATGGCCCTGAAGGTGTTATACCCTTTCCGAGGGCTGCAACAGATCCCCAGAATGATCATCGCGTATGCTCCATGGTCCTATCGCCGGCTCTCGCCCCGATCGTCAATAGATGCCGGCACGGCGGCACCGGCCTCAAGCGGCATGTTACACCGCCGCCTCCTGCGGAAGAACCTGGCGACGCGGTTGATCCCTCATGGCCAGCTCCGTTCGCGGCTGGGCGTCGGGGGGGGGAATGCTGCGTTCCGGCGGGCGGCGGTGCGACCGCGTGCGCCTGCAAGTGCTCACCGGAACGAACCAGCCTGGCCGAATTGAAGATCACCATCACACTGGCCGAGGTGTGCAGAACCGCCGCCAGCATGGCCGGCAGGTGTCCCAGCGCCGCCAGAAGTTCGAGGGCCACAATGTAGGTGATCCCAAAGCCCACGTTCTGCCAGATGACGCGCGCAGTGGCCCAGGAAAGTCCGATCAGGAACGGAAGGCGGCTCAGGTCGTTATTCATGAGGGCAATGCTCGCCGAGTTGATTGCCACATCACTGCCTGCCGCTCCCATGGCGATACCGAGATCACCGGCAGCTAGGGCGGGCGCGTCGTTGACTCCATCGCCCACGACGGCAACCCGATGTCCGGCCTGCTTGAGCGAAGCGACGAAAGTCAGTTTTTCGTCGGGCAACACCTCCGCCTGCACGTCGGTGCAGCCCATTTCGTGCCCGACCCGGCGGGCGACGGACCAGCGGTCACCTGTGACCATGGCCAGCACGCGGATGCCCAGGTTGCGCAGTTCGTCGATGGCTCTCCGCGCCTCGGGCCGGGTACAGTCTTCCAGGCCGACCCACCCGATACAACGTCCGTTTCGGGCAACGTGAAGGGCGCTGATCCCATCCGGTTCTTGGAATTCCGGATCGGACAGGATGCCCATATCCGTGCCCAGTTCCCGCAACCAGGTGCTTCGGCCCACCAGGATGGAATCACCGTTGATGGATGCGGTCACGCCGCGTCCGGCGATTTCCTCGAAGCGATCCGGCTCTTCCAGTCGTACACGGGCCCGGTCGGCCATTTCCGTGATCGCGCGGGCGACCGGGTGTCTGCTGAGCTGCTCCGCGGATGCGGCCAGCCGCAACAGATTCAAGCCGTCTATACCGGGGGCGGGTTTCATGCACGTGACGGCGAGCCGGCCCGTGGTCAGCGTGCCGGTCTTGTCGAAGACCACTGCGGTTAAATGTCTGGCCGATTCCAGATTTGTGACGTTCTTGACCAGGACACCCAGTCGCGCGGCACAGGAAACCGCCGCAACCATAGCCGTCGGCGTGGCCAGCACCAGGGCGCATGGACAGGCAACCACGAGCATGGCAATGGAGCGTTCGATCTCGCCCGTGAAGAAGAGCACCAGCGCCGACAGCATCAGTATGGTCGGAGTGTACCAGCCGGCGTATCGATCGATGATCCGCATGATCGGGGTCCGGGTGGCCTCGGCCTGCAGGATCAGCTTTTGCACCTTGCCGAGAGTCGTGTCCTCGCCCGCCTTGGTGACGCGCACGTCGATGGCGCCGGTCAGATTCAACGTGCCGGCAAAAGCCTGGTCCCCGATGCCTTTCTCGACCGGCAGCGATTCCCCCGTGATACTGGCTTGGTTGACGGTGGTCTCGCCGTTGACGATCTTGCCGTCGGCAGGAATGTTGTCGCCGGGGCGAATCCGAATGATGTCCCCCGGCCGAAGGTCGGCGATATCCACCTGTTCCTCACGGCCCTCCATGAGCCGGCAGGCGTTCTTCGGGGCCAGGCGGATCAGGGATTCGATTGCCGCTCGGGCCCCCAGGGCCGTCCGGGTCTCGATGAGATTGCCGATCACCACAAAGAACGAGATCACCCCCGCTTCCTGATATTTGCCGATCGCCAACGCCGCCAGGATGCCCAGGGCGACCAGTGCGTCCATATGCGAGTGGCCCAACCAGATATGTTTGACGGCATGGCCTACAATCGGCGCGCCCAGCAGAATCGCGCCGGCCAGGGCCAGGATGGCCGCATGAGGATTAAGTATGCTCGGGTCATCCCCGGGCTGCGTGAACATCCACTGCGCGAAAAATGAGTTCACGACCAGGACACCGCCCATCATCGCAATTACGAGCGCGGTGCTTGCCCGGTCCGTCTGGCTTTCGATCGACTTCTTCAGGTAGTCATGCGCCATGATTGGCTCAATTCTCCTGCCGGACACCCCTTCCCGGTGCTGTCAGAGTCCGAATACGATTCAACCGGGTAATACAACCCCCGTGCCCCCGCAGGTCGGGCATTGACGGGCGAGCGCACGGCAAATGGCATCCCGAATAAAGGCGGACCGGTTCGGCATCTTCTTCAGCATGTCGGCCAGGCACCGGTCGATGCGGATGGTGATGATGGCATCACGGTGCGCTACCATGAGAGCCAGCCTCCCGGAGCCACGGCGCGCCAGAGACTTCGAATGTCCTCCGCAACGCCGTCCTCCGCCGCTTCCACGACCGTACGCCCCTGCACCTGGGCGTGCGTGAAAGCCCGGTCATACCGAATCCTGCCGGCCACCGGGATCGACTCTGAACGGCAGTATGCTTCAATACGCTCCGACATGCCGGGATTTACGTCCCACTTGTTGACACACACGGCCAATGCGATGCCGAAATGCCGGACCAACTCCACCACCCGCTTCAGGTCGTGCTCGCCACTGGGCGTGGGCTCGGTCACCACCAGGACCAACCCGGCGCCCGTCAGGGACGCGATGACCGGACAGCCAATCCCCGGAGAGCCATCCACGAGGATCAATTCGATCCCCTTCTGCTCGGCCAGTTGGCGGGCCTGTTGGCGGAGGAGACTGACCAGTTTGCCGGAGTTGCTCTCGGCGATACCCAGCCGGGCGTGCACCATGGGCCCGCAGCGCGCCTCGGAGACAAACCATTCCCCACTGATCACCGGAGCACACTCGATGGCCTTCTCCGCGCAGAACCAGGCGCAGACCCCGCAGCCCTCGCAGGCCGGCGGGTCCACGCGAAAGGTCCGGTCAACCCGGCCGTTGCCGGGCCCGTCAAAGAAGATGGCGTCAAAGCGGCACAGCTCCTCGCATTTGCCGCAGGCGATGCAATGGCCGGCTTTAATGCGGGCCCGCCGGCCGCCCGTAAAGGACTCGTGCCGTTGGACCTTCGGCGAGAGGACCAGGTGCAGGTCGGCCGCATCGACGTCGCAGTCGGCCACCACGCACCGGCCAGACAGGATCGCGAATGACGCGCAGAGGGAGGTCTTGCCCGTCCCGCCCTTGCCGCTGATTATCACCAGTTCCTTCATGGATGGTCCCCCCCTGCGGATACGCAGGCCCCGGCCGGCTCCCGGGCGATGTTCTCGATACGGGCCAGCAGCGTCTCGAACGTGGCCCGGTACTCCGGCGCCGCCACGCAGGCGAGCGCGCCTCGCGAGTAGGCCTCGGCGATCCGGCGGTCGTCGGGCAGTTCAGCCAGAACATCCAGGCGGTTGGCCCGGCAGTAGGCCAGCGTCTGCTCATCGCCGCTGTCGCAGCGGTTGATCACCACGCCTGTCGGCAGCCGGAGCTTCCGCGCCATTTCGACGGCCAGTCGGAGATCGTTCAGCCCGAACGGGGTGGGCTCGGTCACCAGCAGGACGAGGTCGCAGCCGCGCACCGTCTCAATCACCGGGCAGGAGGTGCCCGGCGGGGCGTCGATGATCGTCCAGTCGGTCCGTGGCACGGCGGATTGGAGCTGGCGGATCAACGGCGGGCTCATCGGCTCGCCCACATTCAGGACGCCGTGGTTGAACTGCACCCCCCCGGACCAGCCCATTTCCAGAAAGCCGATCTCGCGCATTTCTTCCGTGATCGCGCCGGCCGGACAAACCAGGGCGCAACCGCCGCAACTGTGACACAGCTCCGGATAAACCAGCACGGTCACACCCAGCGGCACGATCGCGCTGAACTGGCAGATCTCGTGGCAGCGCCCGCATCGCGTGCATTTCGCCTCCTCGACGCGGGGCACCGGCCGTTTGACCGGCGTGCGAACCAGCCACTCAGGCCGGAGAAACAGGTGGCCGTTGGGCTCCTCCACGTCGCAATCCACATAGGCAACCGTGCGCTCGCCCAGCGCGGCGACGTACGCCAGGTTCGTCGCCACGGTGGTCTTGCCGGTACCGCCCTTGCCACTGGCTATGGCGATTTTCATGAGATGATACCTTTCTCCTCCGCGCGATCCCTGGAAGGGCCGGACGCGGTTCGACGCCTTGCGAAAAGCAGCGGAAACACAATGTCGCTGGTGCAACAGGGGACCCACACGGCCAGAAACAGGAACACGGGGAGAAGCGCCCACGTCAGCGCGCTCATGTCGTCCCCGAGAGCCATGGTCATATGGAACAGGGAGGCCCAGGTGCTCAACAGCACGTGCCCGGCGTGCGTGAACTTCGTCTGCGGCCAGAACCGCGCGATGGCGATGCCCGCAAAGGCGAGCGGATTGACCAGCCACCACTTCTCGATGAATCCAAGATGCAGCCCTCGGTTGGGCAGTCCGAGAAGGTATTCGCCCACAAAGGGAATCAGGGAATCGCTCAAGGTGGCGATTCCGATCGAGCCGACATAGCCGACGAGAAGCATTCTCCCGATCCCGGACCGGCTGTGAAGCCGGTACATCGCCGCCGTGGCCAGCGCGCTCAGGAGCACGTGGAGGGGATGAAAAGCCCAGAAGAGGAACGCAGATGCGGACTGGGGAATCCCGGTCCATACGATGGACGCCATGATGACCACGCCCGTGGCCGTCCCGAAGACGGTGAAGGGCACATGGGCCTTGAGCTGCATGCCAAGGTCTGTCCATGGGGAGTATGGCCGGCCTTGCGCCGTGGTGAAGGTGTTCATGTGTTCCTCCTCAGCGGTGTCGGGTGTGGCCGGCGCGGGTACTCTCCGCAAAAGGGCGTCGGAGCATCCGTGGCCGTCTTGTTCACGGGCTGACCCGCGCCACGATGCAGCCACCGGCTCCGACCAGCGCCGTCCCCTTTGCCCACACCGGCCACGACGGCTCTTCCCGCCGTCTCCCCGACACTGACCCTGGGGCCTCTCAACCTTCCTTGGACTGGGCCGCTTCAAGTGCTTCTATCCGGCTGTGAATCTGATCGAGCGCCTGCTGTATCTGCTCCGCCTGGGCCTTCAGCATTTGCGCCTGCCGTTCCACCGGGACCGCAGCATTCGGGGGAGCTGCCTCCGGCACGGCAGTCCGCGCCCAGAAGGGCTGGCCGGTGGCGTAAAATTGGTGGTGCCATCCGCGGCGGCCGCCGCGCCCCCGGCCGAAGCCCATGCCTCGGCCCTGTCCGGGCGTCGGATTCATGTGCCCCGGCATCGCAAAGCCCGCGCAGTAACCTGCTCTTCGACCTGTCATCGGACCCGTACCCATGGGGCCTGTTCTATCGCCTGCTGGCATGGTTGAATCTCCATAAAAAAACTCTGTGTATGCGCTCCCGCCCGATAGGTTTTTCGAAGCGGAGCGAACCGTACGATGTTTCAGTGTTTCGCTGTGAGGTTGTCCCGAAAGCGCGTGCGCCACGGCTCCAGGGCCATCCTGTGGAATACGGCTTTCACGCCGTGGCACATAAATCGTGCTCTTTGCCGTCTGGCCATCGCACACGCTCAGCAAGTTCACGTCCCTCCGCGGTTCCTTCGCCGGCGACACCGTGTCGGTCTTGGCGCCTCGGCCTGGCCTTTTCGACATCGATGGTCGTTTCCGGGCCGACCACGCCGGCGTCGGCCGCAGCATCCAGGCATTCGGAACGCGCCATCGGCCAGCTTGCCCAGCAGAAAGGATTGCACGACCTCGCCCACCGGGCCGCAGATCTGGGAGATCACCTCGATGCCTCTGGAACGAAGAGCCAACTCCAAAGGCCAGGAGATCGCGCCACAGATGAGCACGTTGACGGCCAGTTCGGCCACCTGCCGGGCCCGTCGGGTCGGATCCTGGCTGGTTAACGCGATTTCCCGGCGATCGTTCTCCGCGGCGCCGGCGACCTCGATCAACAGGAGGTTCGCCGCCACATCGAAAACCGGTGACACCCGGCCGTGCCATTGAGGGATCGCCACTCTCATCTACCTGACTTGTCACATTTGGCGTGCCAAACCGATCGAACCCGGCGTGTCCTTCGCAAGTAAGTTCCATGAAGTGGCTTATATTGTTCAACCATTCCGTCAGCCGTAGACACGGAAATGCATTTTGCAACACTAAGGCCCGGGCAGAGTTGCAGATTGCACTGTTATAGGTTATGCTTCTCTGATGGCCTCGAAGATGCGCAACAGGAACGAACCTTACGCCGCTCAGCCGCAGAATGTGATCCTCGATTCGATCAACGAAGGCGTATTCACCGTCGATCTCGATTGGCGGATCACGGCCTTCAATCGGGCCGCCGAGCGTATTACGGGCATCCATCGGGAGGAGGCACTGGGCCGGCCCTGCTGCGAAGTTTTTCGGGCCAGCATCTGCGAGAGCGCCTGTGCCCTGCGGCAGACGCTGACCACCGGCAAGCCGGTTGTGAACGCCACCGCCCACATCATCAGCCAGACCGGCCAGCGGATCCCCATCCGCATTTCCACGGCTCTGCTCAAGGGCGAGGACGCAACCGTCATCGGGGGCGTGGAGACGTTTCAGGATCTCAGCCAGATCGAACAGCTTCAAAAGGAGCTGGAGGCACGCTACACCTTTGAGGACATCGTCGGCCGCAGCCCGGCCATGACCAGCCTGTTCCAGATTTTGCCCCAGATCGCCGAAAGCGACAGCACGGTCTTGATCGAAGGGGCCAGCGGCACGGGCAAGGAATTGTTCGCCCGGGCGATTCACAACCTGTCGCGCCGCAGGAAAAAGCGCTTCGTCGCCATCAACTGTGCGGCCCTGCCGGATACCCTGCTGGAGTCCGAGCTGTTCGGCCACAAGGCCGGCGCCTTCACCGATGCGCGCAAGGACAAGCCCGGCCGGTTCGCCCTGGCGGACGGCGGAACCATCTTCCTGGATGAAATCGGCGACGTCTCGCCCGCCATGCAGGTGCGCCTCCTGCGCGTCCTGCAGGAACGCTGCATCGAACCGCTCGGCTCGCTCGAATCCGTGAAAGTCAATGTTCGCGTCGTGGCCGCCACCAACAAGGAACTGGCCAGGCTGGTTCGGGCGGGCAAATTCCGCGAAGATCTTTTCTACCGCATTCGGGTGGTCTACCTGAAATTGCCCACCCTGCGACAGCGCCGCGAGGACATCCCGCTGCTCATCGACCGTCTCGTGGCCAAGTTCAACCGCCTGCAAGGCAAGGACATCGCCGGCGTTTCAAACCAGGTGCTGGCCCGGCTGATGGAACACGATTACCCGGGCAACGTGCGCGAGCTGGAGAACATCATCGAGCAGGCGTTCGTGCTCTGCCGGGGCGGCCTGATCGAACTCCATCACCTGCCCCCGGAACTCCGTCCCGCTCCGGCGGACGCGACGCGCGAATATCACAGCCCCGCCACGCTCGAATCCATGGAGCGAATCCTGATCAGCGAAGCCCTGCGTCGCCACCACGGCAACCGTCGGCGGGCGGCCCGTGAACTCGGCATCCATTCCACCACGCTCTTTCGCAAGCTCAAGTCACTCAACATCGAGGTCCCCCCGACCGATGGACGCCATCGACGACAATAACATTGCACTTTGCAATACCCGAAGCCCCCAGGCCGGGTCGGCAAAACGCCCCCGCCCCGGCCAACGCAATTCCTAACACACTGAGGATCAATACGTTACAACGTTCCCCCGAAGATCCTATCCGCTGTGGAACACCGCTTGCTTCTATGTGGAGTGTCCTATGGCAAAGGAGGCCTCATGCAAGTAGTGGTGACGTCGCAAGGCGTGGCTCTGGATTCGCCCGTAGATCCCCGGTTCGGTCGAGCCCGATACCTGGTGCTGGTCGATACCGACACGGGCGAGTTTTCAACGGTGAACAACGAGATCCACCTCAATGCACCCCAGGGAGCGGGTATCCAGACGGGAAAAAAGGTGGTCGAGTTGAAGGCCCGGGCGGTGATTACCGGGCACGTGGGGCCGAAGGCATTCTCGGTGCTCGACGCCGGCGGAGTTGCGGTTTACACCGGCGCGGCCGGAACCGTGAACGAGGTCCTCGCGCAATTCAAGGCGGGGACGTTGCAGCGAACCCAGGCCGCGACGGTGGAAGGGCATTGGATGTAGTGGCGCATGGCAGGGGCGTGGCCGGAAGCGTTTGTTCTGGCCATCCGATCATGGATTCTTCAATCAACTGTGAGGAGCAGAGTACGAATGAGAATTGCCATCCCGACCCAGAACGGTCAGGTATGTCCGCATTTCGGGCATTGTGAGAAGTTCGCGATTCTGGAGGTGGATCCGTCCTCGCGCAGCGTCCTGCGAACCGAGTTTCAGACGCCTCCGCCTCATGAACCCGGCGTACTGCCGCGCTGGTTGCATGGCCTTGGTGTGAACGTGGTGTTGGCCGGTGGCATGGGCGCGCGAGCCGTGAAGCTGTTCGCGGAGAACAACATTGAAACCGTCCTCGGCGTACCGGCGCTGAGCCTGACGGAGCTTGCTGAGGCTTACTTGAATGGAAAACTCTCCTCGGGGGCAAGTGCCTGCGATCACCACGGCTGCGGAGACGAACACCACCACTGATGAGTGGAGCCGCCGGTGCCATCCCGCGTGCCTGGTCTGCGGTGGTAGCCGGCGCGACGGACTGGCCCTGCGCTTCGAATGCCAGGCCGATGGCAGCGTCTCAGCCGAGTTCGAATGCCGGGAGGCGTTCCAGGGGTATCCGGATCGCCTGCACGGCGGCGTGATCGCCATGCTGTTGGATGCGGCCATGACCCACTGCCTCTTCGCCCGCAATATCGCCGGACTGACCGCCAAGCTCAGTATCCGCTACCAGCGCGCTGTGAGGCTGGGCACATTGGCGGTGGTCCGTGCGAGAATCGTGGACGGCCAGTCGCCGCTGTTTTACCTGCAGGCCGAGATGATCCAGGACGGCAAGGTGTGTGCGGCCGCCAGGGGCACGTTCTGGGATTCACGGCAAGCCGAAAGCTGAGCGTCTGACCTGAAAGAAGGTGCGGCTCTTGAGCAGGGGGCGTAGCCATCCCCGCGGAAGCGACATGAACAACCTGCCGGTCGCGGGCCTCGATGCCGGGTGATGGGACGAACGCTGAGAGCTGACGGCTACCCCTTCACCCTTCCTCTACCCGTGCCGCCCGGGGCGTTGTGGTTGGCCGGCGCGGCGGCTGGTCCATCAGGAACGTGATCCGCTCCAGATCCACCGGTTTGAGGACCTTCGCCAGCGTCCGTTTGGCTTCTCTGATACCCGTCCGCCGGGTCACATGGATCAGCACGATGTGCGGGCTGCGAACGCGGTCCATGAGCGCCGGTAGGTGGGTCACATGGGTATGCGACCCGAGCCGGGCGCGGTCCAGATGGTCAGGCTCAAAAAAGGTGCACTCGAAGATCAGCACCTCCGCATTGCGAACGTGGTCGTGGTCCAGGAAACTGCCCACGGCCGTATCCCCGCAATAGGCCACCCGCGGAATCTCCAGGCGGTATTCCACGGTCTGCCCTTGCCGCTTGAGCTCGGCAATCTGCTGCCCGGAGTATTTCGCGAACTCCGGCCGGAGCTTCTTGCGCACCTCCACCAGCGAAAAGCCCAGGCATGGCCCCGGATGGCTGACCCGGAAGGGGCGGATTACCATGTTCCGGTTCAGTTCAAAATCTTCGCCTTCGTCAACGCCGACGATCTTACCCGGCGAGACGTGCCCCTCGATCTGCCCCCAGACCCGCAGAAGTTGCTCGATAGCGGGGACGAGCTTACGGTGAACCAGGAGCGTACCGGGGGAAATACCCTGGAAGTTTCGTTGCGAGAAGTAGTACGCCAAGCCCGCGGCGTGGTCCATGTGCCCGTGGGAGAGGCACAGGTAATCCATCATAACAGCCTCGCGGGGGGCCCGGCCAATGTCGAAGGCGACGTTGAACTCCGGGGCGATGACAACGGTCTCTTCGCCTGCCAAGCTGATGCCCTGGAGGCGGACGGATCCAACAGTCTTTTCAGGAAGCTTCAGAGCCATCTGACCACTATACGGCCGGCCCGCGGATTGGCAAGGTCCGGATTGGGGGCGCGAGGGGAGCGGCGGCGCCGGTTGGGGCCCCTGGGCCTTTGCCTGTGCCGATAACGGAACCCGCCCGCAACACTTTCCCCGGGGATTTTCCCAATCCCTATATGTTGCGTTGCCACTTTCGGCTATACTCCACCCATCGAAGATCCAGGGATTTTATGCGCTGTCCATTTTGCAAAGAAATTGACAATGATAAAGTGATTGATTCGCGCCTCAGCGAGGCCGGCGAAGTCATCCGTCGTCGCCGGCTGTGCATGGGGTGTGGCAAGCGTTTCACGACCAAAGAACGGGTGGAGAATGAGGTCCGCCTCATGGTGGTGAAACGCGATGGCACGCGCCAGCCCTACGACCGTTCCAAGGTTCTGCACGGCATCGAAGGGGCCTGTTACAAACGACCGCTCAGCGAAGGCGCCATCAACCAGCTTGTTGATGAGGTTGAAGATCGGCTCTTTCGGGAATTCGAGCGCGAAGTGCCCAGCCTGGCCATCGGCCAGATCGTCTGTGAAAAGCTCCGCCAGATGGACCAGATCGCCTACGTCCGGTTCGCCAGCGTCTACCGCCAGTTCAAGGATCTCGGCGAACTGATCGCCGAAGCGCGTAACGAACTGGACCGTCGCAAGGCCGAAACCCCCGGCCAGGGCCGCCTCTTCGAATAGTAATACAGTTTCCGTTGTAAGCTTGGGTAGGTTCCTGCCTCGTTGTTGGTTGCCCTGCTACTGAGCGCTTGAATCTCCGCGCCTCCACCTCTGAAAAGGTGGGGGCCCCCGGCGATTATCTGAGCGACAAGCACATCTCCGGCCTCAGACTCACTCTGGCTTCAGCCAGGCTTGCGGTTGATGCCGTCGGCACCCTCATTGGTTGTCCAAATCGTGAACCCACCTCTGAAGAGGTGTGCCACCCGGCGCGCAAGAGTCACATTTGGAAGCCGTATGAAGCCTCTCTTACGGCAGGAAGCTGTCCGTCGGCGAGGCCGGCGACTCGTTGCCCAGGTATCGGACGAGCTGGCCGGAGCGGTAGATGTTATCGCGGTCCCGGCCCAGCAGCGGCGTGGTGGCCCAGGCTGCGTGGCCGTCACTGTAAAGCACGTTCTGGCCGGCGCCGTTCTCGTGGGTGGGGGAGTTGAACGACTCCTCCTCATAGGGGTTGAGCCGGTGAATGGCACGCCCGTCGAACAACGGATTGCGATCCGCGGCCAGGGCCATGCGGTCGGCCCCCTCTTTGGCCAGGTCCTCGATCTTGAGTCCTTCGGCCCGGTTCATGAACAAAAAGCTGTAGGAGTTGTTCGCCCGTTCGGCGAAGTCGGTGAATGCCTTGTAGAGTTCCTTGGGGTCGGTGATCCGGCCGTGCCCCTCGGGCAGCATGGGCCGGGCGTCGGCGTCAGCCGGGCAAAGGAAAGTGTGGGGCTCGCTGATATAACCGAGGCGCAGGAGCAGGAACGGATGGCGCGTGTTGGACGCTCGCCGCACATTGGGAATCCGCACCTCGCGCCAGAAACCTCCCGGCACGTAACCCGCGGAGGGCAACTCGCCCATCCCCGCCTGGGCATAGTTGCTGATGGCCTGTGAAAGCTGGAGCATGTCGGCCCGGCAGAGATTGCGCATGGCCGCATTACGAGCCTTGAAGTATCCCGGCACGAACACGCTGATGAACAACGCGATGCAAGCGGCAATGGCGATCAGTTCGCGCAGCGAGAGCACCGGGCTGCCAGAAAGTTCATGCGTCGCGCCGGTGGGCGCCTGGACGGGCTGCTGGCGTATGGGGATCACGCCCGACCGTTCGTTGATGCGGGCCAGAATCTTATCGGGTAAATCGTCGGGGGTTTCCGCCGCCGGGTAGCGGTCGAGAAGGTTCAACACGTCGCGCAGGCCCTGGCTCGCGGCGGCCAGTTCGGGAGAATGGGCCACCGCGTTCTTCACCGTGTCTGCCTCGCTGGAGCTCAGTCGATTGAGGTGGTAGTCCAGCAGCAGGAATTCCAGAGGCTCGGAATCGTCTCTCCTCGTCATTGCGATGATCCTGACTTGCGCCCGCAGGCCGGCAGCACCGGCCTGGACAACTTCCTCTCCAATTCTTTGCCCCCCCTCCGCAGGGCGTCAAAGTTCTCGTCAAATCAGATCGTGCTCTCCCGGGCGCTCTCGCGGACCGGGCGGGGCATCTCCCGTACCGTCCCGCGCGTCGCACTGCGATACGCCTGTCCGAACTGCCCGACGGCCGCATGCAGGCGACTCTTCACCGTGCCCAGCGGAACGCCGAGAATGTCGGCGATCTCCTTGTATGGAAAGCGGTGATAGTAACTAAGGACCAGCACTTCGCGGAGGTGTTCGGGAAGACGCTCCATCACCGCGCGAACAAACGCCCGCTCTTCTTCTTCCTCCATGCTGCCGGCCGGAGCCGCCGCGCTGTCCGCCAGGAAATCCAGAAAACGCTGGCTCTCCTCTTCGTCCGAATTCACCTGGGCGTCCAACGGCACCTCCGGGCGACGACGGCGGCTGCGCATCAGGTCACGCGCCTTGTTCGCCGCGATCGTAAACAGCCACGGTTTGAAGCGCCTCGTCCGGTCGAAGCTCACCGCTGACAGGTGAACCTGAAGGAAGGTTTCCTGCACAATGTCCTCGGCCATCGAGCTACTTCCGGTGAAGCGGACCAGGAATCGGAACAGCTCCTGGTGGTGCCGTCGAACCAGCAGCTCGAATCCGTCGATTTGACCGGCGACATAGTCCGCCAGCAACTGCTCGTCCGTTGGTGTGTTCACCGCTTCTATGCTTCCTACGCTTGAGCAACAAGTCGGTTCGCAGCCCGCAGCTCGACCGGGAGACTCCATCATAACCCCTGGTTGTTGGGCGTCAAACTTATCTGGACTGCCCACAGGGCGCAAATCGTGTTTATGTCTGGAGTTGGTGGATTCCCCGACGGCTGCCGGAGACCGGTGAGCACGAGCCAGTGAAATCGCTTTCATGTTCCGATATTAGGGTCCCAAAACCCGATGGGCTACCCGACTCTTCAAGTTGGGGTATAAATTGAACTGCTGAGGTGCTTTTAGGGGGCCGACCGGGGGGCAGTCGCCACGAGATGACGCGAATGCGCCACTGTATCCGGCTCTTCATGAAAGAGTATTCAATTGCCACTGGAGTGTGACGCGCCATGACCCGCATCCCTGATCCATAACCCGTGCTCCTGTATTGAGAAACAGCCGATCCGGCGCCGACAGGGGCGGTTTGGAGTTGCCGGCCGCAAAACATCTGGCCGCCAGGGGACCGGAGGGGGCGATCGCCCGGAATCGGCATCAGAGATCCCGGCTCTCCTGCCGGCCATAGCCGTCCATGCGGATGGCTCCCTCTGGCTGCAGCGTCAGCAGGGCGTAAGCATTTCTCTTGCTCTCCACCATGGCCTTCAGCGTGCAGTAGCGGATCCCGTTGATTTCCCGGAAATCCCCGGCGTGGTAGTGCCCCTGAAGCACCGCCAGCACCTTGCCCGAGGCCTCCAGACGCCGACGGACCTCGGCTTGCTGCCGGACGGCATAATGATTATCCACGTCCAGCCGCTGGTGGACGAAGACAACTACCGGCCGGCGCGTCTGGGCCAGGTCCGCTTCCAGCCAGTCCAGTTCCGCGGGGGGGATGTTGGAGTCGGTCCATTCGCTGTTCCGGTTCCCGTAAGGCTGCCCATCCTGCCGGAAGCAGCCATCCAGCACAACGAAATGGAAGCCGCCGACCTCAAACGAGTAATAAGAACGGTCCCGCCCGCACTGGGACAGAAACTGTTCCTTGGTAAGTGTCTGGACGCAGTGGTTGCCCAGGACATAGTGCCGCGGGCAGCGTGCCTGGGCGAAGACGGAGTCGATCCGCTTCAGCCAGCCCAGCTCCTCCTCGGGCGAAGCGGCCGCGTCGATGAAGTCGCCCAGCTCAATAACGAAATCGGCCTTCAGTTCGTTGAAATGGGCCATGGCCTCGGCGAGCTTCGTCAGGCTGGCTCGATAGTGGCGCTCTCGCAAGGTGTCCTTGTCGGCGTAGTGAACGTCGGTGACGATGCCGATTCGTAAGGGCGACTGCGGCCGTGCGTCCCTGCGCCGCAGGTGCGTGCATCCCGGCCATGCCATCCCCGCCGCACCCGCAACGAAGAGTGAGCTGCGCCGCAAGGCCGTTCGCCGCGATATTCTCTCCCTGCCTGCTGCCATGTGATGATGCCTCTCCTTGATGCCTTCGGGCTTTGCAACCTTCAACGCTTGAGGGACCGCCCCAGCGCGAAAGCGACTAACGTACATTGACTTTGTGGCACAATCAATCGAAAGGCCGCTTGCATGCCGGAGCGTCCCCGGTAGACTGGCCACGATTATGACAACTCGCAATGGAATCTTCGCATGGATCCGGCTGGTCTCCTGGTTTCCCGCCTGTCTTGGTGCGTGTCATTACATGCACTCCGGAGTGGTGGCCACCACGGAGTCGCGCCCTGCGCCAGAGACTCAGCCCGTCGCCGATGCTTCGAAGCCCTTCTGGAAATCGAACACCATGATCGGCGAGAGCGTGCTCTTTATCCGGCCGGAAGACGGCGGGCCGGCCACCGGTACGCTCTTGTTTGCCCCGCTCAAGATCCTGTCCGTCGCCAGCTCTGACGGGAAGACTGTTTATCGTCCCGGCACGGATTACCAGCACACGGCCGGTTCTCGATCGCTCGTTTTGCCTCAGGGATCAACGATTCCCGCCAAGACAATGGCGGAACTTACCCCGCCTAAGGGCAGTCAACCATTCGGTCTCGTCCGGCGCGATGGCCGGGGGGATATTCTCTTCGGCGCTACTCACGAATACGCGGACATGCAGGTGGTGGTTACCTACCAGCACGCCGGTGATGAATGGACGGTCCCGCCGCCCCGGTTCGCCGAACGTGAGCTGCCGGCCACCATTCGCTCCCTGCGCGCGGGCCGCCCGTTGAAAGTGGTCCTCTTCGGCGACAGCATTTCCACGGGCTGCAACGCGTCCAAGTGGGCCGGAGTCGCGCCCTTCCAACCTCCTTATCAGGAGCTGCTGCTGGCCAATCTCACCCGGGCCTACCGCTCCACCATCACCTTCCGCAACTATTCGGAGGGCGGCCAGACCGCGGCCTGGGGCCTTCAGCACATCGGCCCGGTTGCGGCCGAAAACCCGGACCTGGTGATTCTCGCCTGGGGCATGAACGACAGCACCGGCGAAACGGGCGGCCGGCCCGTCGAAGACTTCATCGCCGACCTGAAGGCCCAGATGGCCGCCGTGCGCCAGGCCCGGCCGGAAGCCGAGTTTATCCTGGTGGCCTCCATGTTGCCGAACAGGGATTGGCGCCTGGCCAATCCGGAGAGGTTGCTCCAATATCGCGACGCAATGCGCAAGTTGACCGGCCCCGGCGTGGCCCTGGCGGACATGACAGCGGTCTGGGAGGCGATATTGGCCCGCAAGCCTTATCTCGACCTGACCGGCAACGGCGTCAACCACCCCAACGACTTTGGCCATCGCCTCTACGCGGATGTGCTCTCCGCGCTGCTGATTGAGTATGAGTAACGGCTCATGGAGTATTCAGTTGCTGAAGTGACCGCGGGGCCAAGTCAGTGGATGCGCTCGCAGCGGTCTCTTCGGGGCTAACGAAAACGGCTGGTATAAAGAGCCCTGCCGGGGTACGGTGTTGCGACGTGTGGGTGCGAACGGCCGGTACGGAGCCCGGCAGGCACGGTGTGGAGGGCTCCGGCACGAACGGCCGGTACGGAGCCCGGCTGCTACATCATTTTGGCGAACACCGGTATTTGGGAGAACACCGGTATGGGGCTCGGCCGTGACATCATTTTGTGAGGCAGATGGTGACCAGCAGGTCGCTTTCCTCTTCAGCGGCGACGGCGTGGCGGACTTCGGGAGCGAGCGTCAGCATCTGGCCGGGGCCCATCTGGTAGACCCGGCCCTCAGCCGTGATTTTCAGCCGGCCTCGAAGCACCTGCATGCTCACGACGCCCCTGGCCGCATGTTCAGGCAGGTGTGTGAAGCGGTCGAACGTGAACAAGGTGATGGTAACCGGGCCGTGCCGGTACACCACCTGTTGACGGTGACCACCTTCGCCCGCGCTCGGTTCCGCCCGTAAACGTGCGGCCACGGCTTCAAAGTCCACCGCGACTTGCGAGTCCGCGAGCCGCGTGTCGGGGTGTTCACGCAGACGCTCAGTCGTTTCCGTGCTCATGTCTGGCTCCGTGCTGTTTCCCGGCCGCATTCCATCTATCCTCCATAGTATATCAGGGTATTCCATCAGTTCGGGCATAGGATGAAGAATATGGGGGATGCCCATGAAGAGCTTCCCGATCAGAAACAACAGTTCTGAGGAGGATTCATGATGACCCCACGTATTCCCTATGAGAAGGTGGCCCCCGGCGTCATGCAGGCCATGTACGGGCTGGACAAATACCTGCGGAGCTGTGGGCTGGAGCCCGGCCTGCTTGAACTGGTCAAATTGCGGGCCTCGCAGATCAACGGCTGTGCCTACTGCGTGGATATGCACAGCAAGGACTTGCGTGCCGCCGGAGAGAGCGAGGAGCGGATTTACGCGCTGCCGGTCTGGCGGGAGTCGCCGTACTTCAGCGAGCGCGAACGGGCCGCGCTGGCGTGGGCGGAGGCGGTAACCCGCGTCTGTGAGGACCACGTGCCCGACGACGTCTATGCCTGGGCTCGCGGGCAGTTCGATGAGAAGGAGCTGGTGGACCTGACCGCGGCGGTGGTGGCCATCAACGGCTGGAACCGCTTTGCGATCAGCTTTCGGAAACCGGCGGGCACGTACCAGCCGGCCCACCAGCCGGTGACGGTCTGAGAAATCAGCGGGAGGCGACAGACATGTTGATCACCAAACGAGCCTATGACGCGCCGGAACCCACCGACGGCTTCCGCGTTCTGGTGGAGCGGTTATGGCCGCGGGGTGTCAGCAAGGACGAGGCAGCCCTGGATTTATGGCTCAAGGATGTGGCTCCCAGCCCTGAACTGCGGAAATGGTTCGGCCACGAGCCGGCCAAGTGGAATGAGTTTCGCCGCCGCTACTTCGAGGAACTTAAAGGCCGCCCGGAGGCCGTGGAGTTGCTGCGAAAAAAGGCCTCTCAGGGGAAGGTCACGCTGGTATACGGCTCGCGCGACCAGGAGCACAACGCGGCCATGGCCCTCAAGGAGTTTCTCGAAGGCAAAAAGGGACGCCGCGCCAATGGACGTGCCCATCAACGCGGCCACGCGGGACGGGCTGCCGGCCGCCGGTCCACCTGAATCGTGATCCGTCGTTTGGATTGGGGGCGGTTCTATTCAGCTTCCAGGGCCGTGAGAACTGCCTCTCTGAGTTGCGAATCAGAACGGTTGCGGTGCGCCTCACCAGGGAGGCCGGTCTCCGCCCGGCGAGCCGCGCGTCGCAACTGCGCCTCCAGGTGTGCCAGCTTCCTCTCGATGGCTGCCCGCTTCTGCCTGTCCCGTACCATTTGCTCGCGGTAGCGCTTCAGGAAGTAAGCGATGGTCTCGATACGGATCTTGATGGACCCGGCCGGTTTGTTTTCGTCGATGTCCTTGAAGCAGAAGTAGGGGGTGCCGGAGCGCTCGATAATCTCCTCGATGTTCGAGTAAATCGGCGCGTCGTGCCCACACTTGAAGCTGGACAGCTCCAGGGCCACCAGGTTGGGATGCCGGGCCACGTACTTGGCTGCCCAGAGCTTGCGGTTGGTGTTCTCCGAGTAGCTGTTCTTCCAGACGTCATCAATGGACAGCGGTGACTGGAAGTGCCCCATGCGCACCTCCTCGCCAAAGAGCCGTTCGAGAAGGTCCGGATCGGTGGGAAGCATATCCTGGTAAAAGATGGAGTAACCGAGCTTCTGAAGCTCGTCGCAGATCTCGTGGTTGACGCCGGGGTCGTTGTGGTAGGGCCGGGCCAACACCACCACCCCCAGCCGGTCCTCGCGCTCCAACTGGTCGAGCACTTCGCGGGCCAGCCGCCGCATGCGGGTCTCAAAGCCCCGCAGTGCCGCCAGGCCCTGTTGCGTCGCCCGCTCGGCCTCCCCCTCGGACAGCCCCAGCTCATCCTTCCAGTCCAGGTACATCTGCCGGGCGCACAACGCCGGCTGATCCAGGTTCAGGAAGGTTTTCTTGTAGACGATCCCACGCTCCTTGAAGAGGTCGCCTTCCTTGATGAAGGCCGCGTGCGTGGCTTCGGGCGTGGCCACCACCGTCGGGCAGGCCCGGCTGGCCTGCACGTTTTCCAGGATCGTGGGGAACGAATCCACCATCGGGAAGAAGATGTGCGTCAGCGGCGTTTTCTCATGCTGCACGAACAGCAGGTCGTGCACGTGCGGGATGCCCAGTTTGCTGGGGAAGCACGGGTCGATTGAGCCGCGTTTGGCCCCGCGCTTGTACAGCTCCTCGCTGGTGTAGTCTGAAAAGACCAGGTTGCCGTGGGGGATGCCCAGCGACTGGAAAAAGCCGATGAAGAAAGGCGCGTGGCTGTAGATGTTCAACACCCGCGGGATGCCGATGCGCACCTGCGCGCGGCGTTGCATCAGTTCGCGGCGCCGCCGGACTGTTTGCCGGCAGGCGGGCGCATGCCACCACTTCGCTTCCGGCAGCGGATCGGAGACGTTCTCCACTTCGCAGGCCTTGAACGCGTCACGGGCGGCGATCTGCATCAGGTTCGGGTTGGCCTTCTTGATTGCATCCAGCCCCGCCTTGATCTCGCGCATATCGTCCACGCTCTCCACGGTGCCTTTTTCGCAGGTCGCGATGATCAGCCGCTGCTCGCCCGGCTGCAGGGGCACCTTGCTCTGGAAGCCCAGGCCCGATTTCTTGAACGCCGGCCGTTCGACTTCTTCGCCCTCGCGGGCAGCGCGCTTGATGCGGGCGTGATGGCCGGATTCGGCCCCGTTCTTGATCACGTGCGCGGACAGGTCGATCAACGCGCCGGTCTTACCGGTTTCCGTCTTTACGTCGATGAAGGTCCGCAGACACTTGTTCTTGCAGAAATAGCAGCGTGTGGCCTCGCTGCGCGTGGTGCGGTACTGGATCTGCTGAACCCGTTCCATGCCGATGAAGGAGGTCTTCAGTCCCTGCTCGGTGTAGAGCCGATGGGCCTCGATGGCGCAGCCGATGGCTCCTGATTCCCCGCAGTGCTGGTGAACGATGATCTCCGGCGTGATGCCCGTGCCGGCGAAACGCGACTCGATGAAGTCCACCTGGGCCTTGACCGCCGCGAGATTGTGTTGCGTGCCGCCCTGGAGTACGAACTTCCGGCCCAGCTTGGCCAGGTTGGGTGTCTGGGCCACGTATAACCATATGTTCTTGGGCAGTACCGCCGCCAGCCCGGCCATGATCTCCGTGGCCGTCCATCCCTGCCGCTGGAAATCCACAATGTCCGACTGCATGAACACCGCGCAGCCATAGCCGAACTCCGGCATGGCCTGGGCGCTGAAGGCAAGATCGGCGTACTCCCGGACGTCATGGCCGAACCCGGCGGCGGTGGATTGCAGGAAGTAGCCGTTGCCGGCCGAGCATTGCGTATTCAGCTTGAAATCCTTGACCCGCCCGTCCTTCAGGATGATCAGCTTGATGTCCTGGCCGCCTACGTCCACGATGACGTCCGTGCCGGGATAGAAGAACAGCCCGCTCTCCGTATGCGCCACCGTCTCCACCAGGGCCACGTCCGCGCCGATCACGTCCTTCAGGATGTCCTTGGCATACCCGGTGGTGCCCGCGCCCAGCACCTTCAGCGTGCAGCCCTGTTCATGCACTTGGTGTTCCAGCTCGCGCAACACGTCCATGGTGTCTTCAATCGGGTTGCCTTTCGAAAGCTGGTACGCCTTGGCCACCACGTTGCGATCTCGGTCGAGGAGTACGGCCTTGGTGCTGGTCGAGCCGCCGTCCAGACCGATGAAGCCTTCGACCTGCGTTCCGGGCCGCAGCTTCGGCGGGCTCCACGGCTCCTTGCGGTATCGCTCCATGAACCGCCGCAGTTCCTCCTCGCTCTTGACCAGTCCGGCGGAACCGGCCGCCTTCTTCTCCTCGATCCGCCCGACTTCGAGGTACCATTTCAGCCCGTCCAGCCCCAGGTACACGCCCTGGTTGGGGTTGTCCTCCAGCTCCACCTTGGCGAATTCCACCGCCCCGATGGCCGCAAAATACTGGGCGTTGTCCGGCACGATGATGAGCTCTTCGGGTGTGGCCCCCGGGGGCAACTGCACGCGCCGCTCTTTCCAGATGAGCGGAATATTGTGCCGCCAGCACTCCACCATGCCCCGGATGTAGGTGTTCGGCCCGCCCAGCAGCAAAACCTTGGGGCGCAGCGTGTGCCCCCGGGTGAGCACCGACAGGTTCTGCATGATGATGGACTCGAACAGAGAAGCCATCAGTTCCTCCGGCGGCACACCCTGTTTCTGCAGGCTGTTGATGTCCGTCTCCGCGAACACCCCGCACTTGCCGGCCACCGGGTGCAGCCGCAACCCGTCATAGCCCATCTCACACAGCTTGTCCGGCGGGATCTTCAGCTTGGCGTTGATCTTGTCGATCACGGCTCCCGTTCCCCCGGCGCACTTGTCGTTCATCGAGGGGATCTTCTTTTTTCTGCCTGTTTCTTCGTCGGTTTTGAAGACGATGATTTTGGCGTCCTGCCCGCCGAGTTCCACTACGCTCTGGACATCCGGATAGTACTTCTCGACGGCCAGCGAGACCGCGTTGACCTCCTGCACGAACTTGGCCCCGATGTGCCGTCCGATGTTCGCTCCGCCCGAGCCGGTCACGAAAATACGGAAGGCGTTGCGGGGGACGTGCGGGAACTCGGCTTCAATCCGGGCGAGCATCTCCAGGCACTTTTCTGGCTGCCGGGTCTCGTGCCGCTGATAATCCTTGAGCAGAATGCGGTCCGTCACCGGATCCACCACCACGAACTTCACCGTGGTGGATCCGACGTCCAGCCCGATCAGCAGCCCCCGGGGATACTCGGGCGTGCCTTCAAAGGGCGGCGGCTCGATCCGGGGCCTGGATCGCTCGGTGATCAGCGCGCCGACGTTCAACTGTAAAAGCAGGGGGGCGGCGTGGCCGTTCCCATTCCCGGAACCACACCCGCCGATCGAGCACCCGCCCGAAGAACATCCGCCGCTTGACTTTCCTTCAGCACTCGCGACCGTCAAAGAAATCACGGCCATAAAACCTCCCTGTCCCTCGTCATTCGCCTGGAATCACCGGCTGTCCGCCGCTGGGCCCTACACTGCCGCGATTGCCCGCCGGGCCACCGCCAGCGCCGGATCGGCCTTCATCAGATCCCCGACATGCAGCACGAAATTGGCCGCCCGGCCGATGACCCCCGGACGGTGGGGCACCGGCAGCAACGGCCGGCGCAGCTCGCGGTGTGCCGCCACATAGTCGCGGATCTGCTCAAGGGTGAACCCCGTGCGCTCCACCGCCTTCCTGAACTCGTTGCGGCACTTGACCTTGGCCTCGCCCAGGGCCATCTGTACGCGGCTGTGCGCGTTGACATCGCCCTCGCCGGAGGTCTCGATCGGCAGGTAAATCAGGTCCGGGTAGTGGGCCACCACCGCCGCCTGAGCCCCGTCCGACTGGGTGCTGGGCATGCACCCGAACGGCTTGAGGCTCAGGACCATGTGGGCCAGGTCCCGGTTGCAGTAGTAGATGGCCTTGGCGACTTCAAGATGCCCCTCGCCGCCGCCGGTCCGGCTGTTGTAGTAGGGGTGTCCCAGACGCTGCAGTTCGAGCTGGTTGGCCAGAGGGTGGGTCGTCCCGCCCAGCCCCGCGCGAAGCCGGTTGAATTCCCGCACCAGCACCTTTTCCGCCAGGTTGAATTTCAGCACTTTCCGGTAGTACTCCGCCTGAAGCCGGAGCCGCTCGCGGATCGCCCATCGCCCCGGCCGCTCGACTCCGTTCTTCAGGCCGCGCCGGTCCCGGGCCTCGGTCCGTACCTGGTTGATCAGGTACGCGATCCACGTCCCGATCGGTTCCACCAGCACCTCGGCGCCCTCGCGCTCCAGGAACGGGAACATGTTGAAATTGCCGTCGCCCTCGGTGGTCTGAGCCCAGAACTCGCCGGTGATCTTCACGATGGGTTTGGGCCGTGTGTAGTCCACCTCGATCTCTTCGTCAATCATGTGGGCGCATTCCCGGAATGCGGACACGTAGTAGTCGCCCCGAAGCTGGTCCAGGAACTTGGCCGCATCCTCCGGCCCTGACACAGAGACGAGCTTGCTCAGCACCCAGGCCGGCCATCCCCCGCGAAGATGGTCGTAGCGCTTGTTTCGCAGCCGATCCTGACAGAGTTGCACGCACGCGCGGAACACTTCGTTTGTTCGGCCCGGCACTACCTCGTAGGGCCGCACGTGGTAGGCCACCTCGTTGAGCAGGTCGCCCATCAGGATCGCGTTGAGCAGGCTCAGGAAGAAGTTCACGTTGAACTCTATCCCGGCCTCCAGCTCCGACTGATTGAGACCGCCGCCTTGCTGGAACAGCAGCACGCGGAAGCCATCGAAGCCGGCGTTCCGCAACGCCAGCCGGTATTCCGATTCGTACATGCCAAACCGGCACGGCCCGCAGGCGCCGGCGGTAATGAACACGTAGTCCCGCAGAATCTCCTCTTTGGAGAGCCCCTGGCGATCGCGCAGATCCTTGAGGTAGTTCACCAAGGCCCCGACGGTGAAGTACGTCGGGTTGCACTGCCCGTTATTGCCGTATTCCTTGCCGGCCTGGAAATCCGCCTTGCGCGGCGTGGGCACCAGGGCCACCCTGTAGCCCAGTCCCTCCAGCGCCGCGACCAGCAGGTGCTCGTGCCGGAGGGTCAACCCGCCAAACAGCACGGTCACGTGGGCGCGTTCCGCCTTGGTGAAGGCCCGTTCCGCCGGCCGGCGAAAGTGAGCGATGGGCCTGACGTTGAGCCCGGCCTCATCCATCAGCCGGGCCCGCTCCATGGCCAGAACCGCCCGAATCGCCTCTTCGCTCCCCATCGACTGGCCCACGACCGGCAACGACACCTGTCGCGGCTCGTCCAGCCCGGTTCGCACGTGCGCACCGATAGCGCTCATGAATCACCTCGCCTCAAGAATGGGATAAAGTGAATCGCAAGCCCGCGTCCGTACGTTGCATCCCTGCCCGACACGCTCTCCGGACCGTAAACGCGCCACTGCCGGTGCCGCCGTCCGGGGGGCTCATCCGCAAGTTAGCGATTACTAACTTCCGGAGCCAAAGAAAAGCCGGCCCAACGCCACCGACTGGCCGCAGAGTACACGCGCAGGCACCATCACCAATTTGTTAGTATTCACTAACTCTGGCCCGAAGGGCATATTACCGGCCTGCAAATCCGGATGCAAGGAAAATCACCTATTGTTGCAGTCGGAATCCATGTTGTCCTCGCCTCTTGGCGCCGTCTGGATTCCGCACCCCGTTTCGGCGATGTCCTTCTCAGGTTTGCGGGCGGATCGCACCGTTCCCATTTCGCCCGTCTGACGGCTTGGCCGCCGCCTTGACCTGTTCAATCTTTTCGATACGGGCGGGTGCCGGCGCGGGTGAGGTCGTCACCTTCTCGGGAAAGGGCAGCGAGGGCTCTTCGCCTTTGCGGTTGTCCACGCCGTCCCAGCAATAGGTACAGAGCTTGCACTTGGGCAGCCCGATGGCCGCGACCAAGTCCTCGAGCCGCTGGTATTTCAGCGTGGTCAGGTTGAGCCGCTGGCGGATGCGCTCGACCATGGCCGCGTATTTCGGGTTGCCCGGATCGGCGTACTCCGCCACGCAGGGGTCGCGATCGCCCAGTTCCTTGATCGCCTTGCGGGCGGCCAGGTCCAGCTCCGACTTGGTGCGGGAGAAATTGAGAAACTTGCAGGCGTTGATCAGCGGCGGACAGGCCGCGCGCATGTGCACTTCCCGCGCGCCGTAGTTGAAGAGCAAGCGGATGGTGTCGCGGAGCTGCGTGCCGCGGACAATCGAATCCTCGCAGAACAGCACGCGTCGGCCCTGGATGAATTCCTGGATGGGGATCAGCTTCATGTGGGCCACGAGCTCGCGCGTTTCCTGGTCCTGCGGCATGAAGCTCCGCGGCCAGGTCGGCGTGTACTTCACGAATGGTCGTTGGTAGGGCACCCGGGCCTCGTTGGTGTATCCGATCGCGTGCCCGGTGCCCGAGTCCGGGATGCCCGCCACCAGGTCCACGTCCACCTGCTCGTTGCGGGCCAGGGCCGCGCCGCAACGATAGCGCACCGCCTCCACATTGATCCCCTCATAGCTCGATGCCGGATAGCCGTAATACACCCACAGGAACGAGCATATCTGCATCCGCTCTCCCGGCGGTTGCTTTTGCTCGATCCCATCCTCGGTCACCAGCACGATCTCCCCCGGGCCGAGAAAGTGTTCCAGCTCGTAACCCAGATTGGGCAGCGCGCAGGATTCCAGCGTTACCGCGTATCCTTCGGGTTTCCGCCCAATCACCAGCGGCGTCCGCCCGTACCGGTCCCTGGCTGCGTAGATCCCTTCCTGGGTCAGCAGCAGCAGCGAGCACGAGCCGTCCACGCACTCCTGGACATTCTGAATCCCGGCCACAAACGAGGATTCCTGGTTGATGAGCATGGCCACCAGCTCGGTGGGGTTGATCCCGCCGCCGCCCATCTCCGAAAAATGAACGTGCTGCCTGCTGAACGCCTTGCGGGCCAGCTCATCAATATTGAGGACACGCCCGACCGTGATGATCGCGTACGTGCCCAGATGGCTGCAGATGATCAGCGGCTGGTCCTCGTAATCGCTGATGACTCCGATGCCGCGCCGGCCCTTCAGTCGGCGCACATCGTCCCCGAACTTGGACCGGAACTGAGCAGTAGTAATATCGTGGATGTACCGCGTGTAGCCCGTGCCATGGGCGACGGCCAGCCCGCCCCGCTTGGTGCCGAGGTGTGAGTGGTAATCCGTTCCGTAGAATAAGTCGCGTACGCAATCCTCGTGGGATGCTACTGCGAAGAGTCCGCCCATATTTTTTGCCTCCTGTGCCTGAAAGCTATCCGGGGAACAGCCGCCATGCAAACCGGATGGGCGGGCGGACAGTCAGGCGGCTGTGAGTTTTCGTCTGATATTTTTCCCGCGCCCGTGCGTTGGATTCAATCCCTCGCGCACAAGACGCGGGAAAGCGTTCGATCGCTCGGCTCTTTGGCATCCGCATCATACGGCCAGAAGGAATTCTGGTGTGCTCCCATTCGGGCTTTGTCCTGGAAGGCTGTGCGCTACAGGCTTTAGCAGTGCTGAACCGTCTCTGCCGTGACGAGAGCGGCGCGACTGACCCACGCGCGACAGACGCATTGCCGGCGTATAGGGGGGTGGCTCCATTGTGTTCCCCACTAACCGGCTCATTCGCCATGCCACAGGCCACCGGCCGGGGCAATCCCCGGCGTCGAGCGCCGTTTTCGGAGTGGTTGTACAGATTTGTACATAACTATCCGAATACCAATGCCTTACGCATTGTCAGGTGGGCGTGGGAAAATGCTTCGGCCATCGCTTCTCTTCCCGCCCGGTCCCGTTCGCCCTTGTACCTGAAGGTCATCTGGGTTAAACACGTAGGCTGGCCGTAGAGCCCACTGTGCGGGCACGGAATGCCTGCCGGACGAAGGAGACCGACACATGAAATACGCAATCGGCCTGTTCGCTATCCTGCTGTGCATGGTGCTGTGCATGGGGCAGTCCTGCGCTGGCCTCAACCCCGGAATCGGGGATGGCGGCGATGACGACGGAACCGGCGGCGGTAACCCCACGACCCAACCTGCTCAGACCAAGGGCGTCCCCAAAGGCACCTACAGTGGAAAGCGGACCCTCGTCTACACCCTGGATAATGTGGGCGACGCTTATCCCCCCGAGACGCAGACTGCGGATGGAATCGTCCGGCTGACCTTTAATGCCGATGGCCTGTTGTGCTGGGACAACGGCACGCCCATCAAGGTGGGGGACGTTGTGGAATCCAGCACGCCCTATGGCAAGCTGACCGAACTGGTGACCACGATTACCCTGGGGCCCAAATTCACCGAGTACTATACCCAGGCTCAGGTGACGATGACGGGGGTAGGCGGGCTCTCATGGGTTCTCGTCGGCAACGGTATGCACAGCTATCGTCTCACCGGCGGCAAGGTGTGGCTTTCGGCGGAAATCGACATGGTCAGCGGCATGGCAAGCGGTGCTTCCTACCACCTGACGATCGAGGATTCGGCCACGCTCGAGGAGTAAGCGGCTGTCGCCTGCACGGCCGGCCTTGGATCCAGGTTGTATCGCCGGGGTTTGCCACGCCTCTTCTGTGCCGCCGGCGGCCCGTTCACCTGAATGGAGGTGCCGGCCGCGGGATGGCATCGCGCCGTCAACATCCCGACCGCCGGATGCACTGCGCTGCCGGCTTTTTCGCCGATCCTGGACAGAGGGGAAATGGAGTTTCATCCATAATCGATCAGGTTTTGGCGTCTGTCCCGGAAGGCCGTGTGTCGCTGCTTCTGGCGTGTGCTGTTGCGTTTGGCGTGTGTCAGAAGCTCTTGCTGTGTGCCACGGCTCTTGAGCCGTGCTGAACCGTGTATCTGCCGCTGCCGAAGCGGGGCGACTGACTCACGCATGGCTGCCCGATCACCGGCTCCCGGGGGGGGGGAGAGTCTTGGAGGTAGAAAACCATGTGGCCCGGACTTGGGCACGCTCCGCTCAGGCCGGCCGGGCGAGACGAACATGAACCATGCCTCAGCACAGAATGCGGATCTCCGCGAGCGCGTCAAGGAGTTGACCTGCCTGTACAGCCTCGCCCAGCTCGTGGAACGCTCCGGCATTTCCCTGGCGGAGATCCTGCAGGGCGCTGTTGAGCTGCTGCCGCCCGCCTGGCAGTATCCGGAGCGAGCCGCCGGCCGGATCGTCTTCGAGGGGCGGTCGTATGTGACCGCCAATTTCAGGGAAGGCTGCCAGATGCAGTCGACACCGATCCTGGTGAACGGCCAGCCGAAGGGCCGTATCGATGTCGTTTATCTGGAGGAAATGCCGCCCGCCTGCGAAGGGCCGTTTCTGAAGGAAGAACGCCACCTGATTGACACCATGGCCCGGCAGATTGCGTTGATCGTTGAGCGAAGGCAGGCCGAGGAGGACCAGTTGCGCCTCCAGAAGCAGCTTCGCCATGCGGACCGCCTGGCAACCATCGGCCAGTTGGCCGCCGGGGTCGCCCACGAACTCAACGAACCGCTGGGTAACATCCTCGGGTTTGCCCAGTTGGCCCAGAAGCACCCGGATCTGCCCTCGGAGGTCGGTCAGGATCTGGCCAAAATCGTTGCCACCTGTCTGCATGCCCGGCAGATCATTCACAGCCTGTTGTTGTTCTCCCGTCAGATGCCGCCTCAGAAGGCCCGGCTGAATCTCAATGGCGTGGTTGAAGAGGCCCTGGCCCTGCTGGAACAGCGGTGCAGCAAGAACGACATCATCCTGGTGCGCCGCCTGGCCGGGGATTTGCCGGAAATCACCGCCGACGCTTCGCAATTACGCCAGGTGGTCGTGGATCTGGCCGTCAACGCCGTCCACGCCATGCCCCAGGGCGGCGTTCTGGAGGTTGCCACCCGTGCCGCCGGTGACCGCGTGATCCTCTCTGTTCAGGACAATGGCGTCGGGATGAGCGAGGAGGTTCTCAGGGAGATCTTCGTGCCGTTCTTTACGACCAAGGACGTCAACGAAGGCACGGGGCTGGGTTTGCCCGTGGTGCACGGCATCGTGACCTCTCACGGCGGGACGATTCGTGTGCAGAGCACTCCCGGGCAGGGCGCCCGATTCGACGTTGAGCTGCCAGTAGACGCGGGCGAGCGAACCAACGGAGAGCGGAAAAATGGCCGAGACGAATAAGAAGGCATCCATTCTCGTCGTGGACGACGTGCCCAATACCGTCGAGGTGTTGCAGCGCAACCTCCTGGCTGCCGGATACACCGTCTTCACCGCATCCAGCGTTCCCCAGGCCATCCAGATCATGGAGGCCACGCCCATCGACCTGGTAATCACCGACTGGAAGATGCCTCGGGTGAGCGGCTTGGACCTGGTCCGGCACATCCGGGCCAACTGCCGGGACACCGAAGTGATCATGGTCACCGGGTATCCCTCCATCGGGGGGGCCGTGGAAGCGGTCAAGACCGGCGCGGAGGAGTACCTGCCCAAGCCTTTCACCGACGAGGAACTGCTCGCGGCGGTCCGGCGGGCGATGGAGAAACTGCGCGTACGACGCTTCGGCACCGCCCAGACCCTGCCCGCGTCTACCCGGCCTTACGGGCTCATCGGCGAGTCCGCGCCCATGCAGGAAGTGTTCAGGGTGATCAGCAAGGCCGCCACCAGCTCGGCCACCATCCTGATCTCCGGCGAGAGCGGGACGGGCAAGGAACTCGTCGCGCGTGCGATTCACTACAGCAGTCAACGATCCGCCGCGGCTTTCGTCCCGGTCAACTGCGGCGGCATCCCCGAGGGCCTGCTGGAAAGTGAGTTGTTCGGTTACATGAAGGGGGCCTTCACCGGCGCCCTGGAATCCCGCGCGGGCTTCTTCCAGACTGCCGACGGCGGAACCATCTTCCTCGACGAGATCAGCGAAACCAGCCTGACCATGCAGGTCAAGCTGCTTCGCGTGCTGCAGGACCAGGAAGTCTATATGGTCGGCTCTACGCGGGGCCGGCAGGTGGACGTTCGGGTTCTGGCCTCAACGAACAAGTCCCTCCCCGATCTGATCAAGAAGGGCCTGTTCCGCGAGGACCTCTTCTTCCGCCTGAACGTGATTGCCATCCAGTTGCCCCCTCTGCGGGAGCGTGGCGACGATATCCTGCTGCTGGCCCACCATTTCGCCAGGAAGTTCGCCGGCAAGGTGGGCAAGCCCCCGCCACAGTTCTCCGACGAGGTCATGCGGATCCTGAAAACGGGCTATCACTGGCCGGGAAATGTGCGGGAATTGGAGAATCTCATCCATCGGCTGGTGGTCATGTGCGATGGCGACACCATCGACGTGCCGGATTTGCCGGAGCCACTGCGCTTCTCCATCGGATATCAGCAAGACCTGACCCGGCCATTGGCCGTGGTCGAGGCCGAGTACATTCGCCAGGTCCTCGCCAGCGTGGGGGGGAACAGAACCCGGGCCGCGGAGATACTGCGGATCGATCGCAAGACCTTGCGTGAGAAACTGAAGAACGCTGAAATACAGGCTGCCCGCTGAGCAGATTCGAACCGGGGAATTTCTCCCCACTGATCCAAAATTCCCCGGTTCGCCGCCCGCACCAACGGTCCGTGTGAAGCCCGCGTGCGAATCTCTATAAAAATCTGTTCATATCTATTTTCCCTTGATTGACAAGCATTTGCAGAAGCTGCCGCCCGGGAGGCCGAAGCGCAAGCGGGCCGTTGGCAGTCCACGTGCCAAGGGGTCTGTCAACTGAGTCGCATCGTTGCCGCACTGAAGCTGTTGCCGAAGCGTCAGGAGCTTCCCGCGTGAAGGAGCTGAATCATGCCCAGCAAAGGCCCGGATCCTGAGCGAGTAGATGCGCCGACTCCACCGGCGGACCCACCCGATGGCCCCGGGGCGTTCCGGGATCTGTGCTCAAATTGCGATCATGCGGAGGAGCATGCCAGGCGCGGCCGGCCCCGACGGCCCGTTTTCTTCTGCGAGGAGTTTGAGGTCTCCGGTGCCGTGCGGATTCCGGAACCGGTTCGCGTCCGCCCCGAGCCCGCGGAGCAGGCCCAGGACGCCGGCCGGCGTCTCGGGTTGTGCGTGAACTGTGACAATGCGGACACCTGCCGGTTGCCCCGGCCGGAGGGCGGGGTCTGGCACTGCGAGGAGTATCGATAGACGCCATCCGGGATACCAGGTTCAGAACGGTCGGCACGCTCCGCAACCGGGACCTGGATCGGAAGGATTGCATTTGCTCTTGGAAGTTCATTCAAAGCAATACAAAGAAAGGCCAATGCGTATGGAAACCAGCTCGTATAATCCCTTTCAGGTGGCACAATCCCAGTTCGACAAGGTAGCCGCGCTATTGGAATTGGACGAAGGCGTTCGGGCCCTGCTGCGGGAACCGATGCGCGAGTATCAGTTCACCATTCCTGTGCGCATGGATGACGGGCGGGTGGAAGTATTCAAGGGTTTCCGCGTGCAGCACAACGATGCGCGCGGCCCCGCGAAAGGCGGCATCCGGTTTCACCCGATGGAGACGATCGACACCGTTCGTGCCCTGGCCATGTGGATGACCTGGAAGTGCGCGGTGGTCGATATTCCGCTGGGCGGCGGCAAGGGCGGCGTGATCTGTGATCCGCACCATCTCAGCCAGCATGAGCAGGAGCGGATCTGCCGCGGCTGGGTTCGCCAGATCGCCCGGAATGTCGGTCCGCTCAGCGATGTTCCCGCGCCGGACGTGATGACCAACGGCCAGCACATGTTGTGGATGCTGGACGAATATGAGATGATTTCTGGCGAGCATTACCCCGGGTTCATCACCGGCAAGCCGGTGGGCATGGGCGGTTCCCTGGGCCGCACCGAGGCGACCGGGTTTGGCGTGATCTATGTCCTGCGCGAGGCCCTCAAAGTCCTGGGCCTTTCGCCGGAAAAGACCACGGCCAGCGTGCAGGGGTTCGGCAACGTAGCCCAGCACGCCGTACAGCTTTATACTCAGCTCGGTGGCACCGTGGTGGCCGTCTCCTGTTGGGATCAGGCGGACAAGACTTCGTATACTTTCCGCAGGAAGAGCGGTGTCAACCTGGAGGAGTTGCGGGCCATCTCCGACAAGTTCGGCGGCATCGATAAGAATAGGGCCCGGGATCTGGGTTACGAACAATTGCCGGGCGAGGCCTGGCTGGAGCAGGATGTCGATATCCTGATCCCGGCGGCGCTGGAGAATCAGATCAACCGCGGCAACGTCCAGAAGCTCTCCAAGCGCGTGAAGATCATTGCGGAAGGAGCCAACGGTCCCACCACGCCCGAGGCGGACGAGGTGCTCCGGCAGCGCAACATCTTCGTGCTGCCCGATTTCCTCACCAATGCGGGCGGCGTGACCTGCAGCTACTTCGAGCAGGTGCAATGCAACACCAACTACTTCTGGGAGAAGGAGGAGGTGCTCAAACGACTGGACTCCAAGATGACCTCGGCGTTCTCCGCGGTCCATGACCTGGCCTGCCGGCAGAAGCTCTACATGCGCGAAGCGGCGTATGTGATTGCCATCAGCCGTGTGGCCCAGGCGGTGAGACTGCGCGGATGGGCCTGATGCCGCTCGCGGTTGGAGACTTCCGCGACTTCGTGCCGGCGTTGCCACTATAGCGGCCCCGGGTGGACGGCCCGGGGCCGGGGGATGGGCTGGCCGTTCTGGAGGGCGGGCATCTTGCCCGCCTGATCCGCCGAGCAACTGGTGCGCTGGAAACGGCACTGGAACAGGGCGCCTGGCGGCTGGCCCCGGGCCACGGTCTGTCACGCGGATAAGGCACGCCGGATCGAGCTGTCCCGTTCGTTTGGGTGTGGGCATCCTGAAAAGTCACGAACGCGAAAGGCGCAGCCGATGAGCAACAGTCGACAGGCGGACGACCGGTTCAGAATCCTGCGCGAGCGTGCCAAGGAACTGGACTGCCTCTACCAGGTTGAGGAACTGCTGGCCGACGATGCCCGGTCCCTGCCGGACATCTTTCGCGACATCATCGCGACGCTGCCCCTCGGCTGGCAATACCCGAAGCTCTGTCGGGCGCGGATTGTCTGCCACGACGAGGTCTACGAGCCGCCTGACTACGTCCACACGCAGTGGTCGGATGCCGTGCCCATCGAAGAGGATGGTCGGGCCATCGGCTGCGTCGAGGTCTCCTACATCCGCGAGGTGCCCGCCTCGGACGAGGGGGTGTTCCTTGAAAAGGAGCGCAAACTTCTCCGTACCATCGCCGATCGTATCGGCCAGACGGTCTTCCATCGGAAGCTCGAAAAACAGTTGCGCGAGTGGCAATCCGCGCAGCGCGAGCCGGCCGCGAACAACCATCACCAATGGATGGTGATTGTCGACCTGCTGCGGCGGACCGACGAAAAGCTCTACCTCCAGATCTCGCGCAAAATGCTGTACCACCTGTTCTGGAGCGGGGTCAAGGAGTCGCGCCAGGTGCTGAACACCTTCGGCTCCGACTTCTCGGTGGGGAATGCCGAAAGTATCGCCGACGGCAACCGGCCCAGCCAGAAGCAGTCCCGCGAGAGCATCCTGGAGGTGAGCGACCGGGTATTTGCGATCGCCGCCCGCCACCTGAGCGACGCGGAGATTCTCGCGTGTCTGCACAAGTGGATCCAGGAGAACAAGCTCAGTTTTCTCATCAAGGCGGTGGATTCCGGCGACACGCCGCTCGACCAGATCATCGATGCGCTCCTGCAGTATCGCACCCTGGCCGGGAGCGAGGGCGGCCTCGCCCCCTCCACCGAGAAGTGGCTGCTCGTCTCCCTGATCCGCCGGTTCTTCTCCGACCACGCCGACTTCATCAATCTGGCCAAGCGCCACCTGCAGGTCTCGGACTTCTTCGACCTGGCCCCGCGAATCATCTATCCGGCCGGCAGCAACGGGCGGCTGGGCGGCAAGAGCACCGGCCTGTTCCTCGCCCAGCAGGTGTTGCGCCGGGCGGCGGCCAGAGAGCCGCTTTTGCAGGACATCAAGACGCCCAGAACCTGGTATTTGACCGCCGACTGCCTGACCGAGTTTCTGCGCTACAACGATCTTGGGGATGTGAACGAGCAGAAGTACAAGGATCTCGAGCAGATCCGCGTCGAATACCCCAACATCATCCAGCTCTTCAAGCACGCCCGCTTCCCCGCGGACATCTCAAAAGGGCTCTCGCTGGCCCTGGACGAATTCGGGGAGCACCCCATCATCGTGCGCAGCTCCAGCCTGCTCGAGGATCGCATCGGCTCGGGGTTTTACGGCAAGTACAGAAGCCTCTTCCTGGCCAACCAGGGCACCAAACAGGAGCGGCTTGAGGCCCTGCAGGACGCCATCGCCGAGATATACGCCTCGGTGTTCGGGCCCGATCCGATTCTCTACCGCGCCGAGCACGGCCTGCTGGATTTCCACGAGGAGATGGGAATCATGATCCAGGAGGTGGTCGGGACGCGCGTGGGGCCCTATGTCCTGCCGGTCTTCTCGGGGGTGGCGTTCAGCAGCAATGAGTTTCGCTGGTCGCCGCGGCTCAAACGCGATGACGGCTTGGTGCGCATGGTGCCCGGGCTCGGTACGCGCGCGGTGGACCGCGTGAGCGATGACTATCCGATCCTTATTTCGCCGGGGCAGCCCGGGTTACGTGTCAATGTCAGCCCGGAAGAGATCCGCCATTACTCTCCTTCGCGGGTTGATGTGATCAATCTCGAGACCCGCAGCTTTGAAACCATCCCCCTGGACCGGCTCCTGCGCGAACATGGTCACGAAATCCCGAATCTGCACCACCTCGTTTCGGTCTATAATCAGGGTAACATTGCTTCGACCTCCGGTATCGAGCTGGACGTGACCCGCGACGAGCTGGTCGTGACCTTCGAAGGGTTGGTGACCCGTACCCCCTTCATCCAGCGGATGCGGGCCATCCTGCTGACCCTGCGGAAAGAACTGGAGACGTCGGTGGATATCGAGTTCGCTTCGGATGGCCAGACGTTTTATCTGCTGCAGTGCCGGCCGCAGTACACCGCGGACGAGGTGGCCCCCAGCGTCATTCCGCAGGACATTCCCGACCGCCAAATCCTGTTCACCGCGAACAGGTTCATCTCCAACGGGCGCGTGCCCGACATTTCCCATGTGGTCTATGTCTCGCCGGAAGGCTACGCCCGGCAGACGAGCCGGGACGCGCTGGTCGACATCGGCCGCGCGGTGGGGCGGCTGAACGCTCTCCTGCCCAAACGCCGTTTCATTCTCATGGGGCCGGGACGCTGGGGCAGCCGCGGCGATATCCGGCAGGGCGTGCAGGTCACCTATTCCGACATCAGCAATACCGCCGTGCTGATCGAGATCGCCCGCAGGAAGGGGGCCTATGCCCCCGAGCTGTCGTTTGGCACGCACTTCTTCCAGGACATGGTCGAGGCGGGAATCCGGTACATCCCGCTCTATCCCGACGAGTCGGGCGTGGTATTCAACGAGCATCTGCTCAACAGCGCGCCCAACATGCTGGCGGGCATGCTGCCTGAATACGAACACCTCTCCGACGTGTTGCGCGTGATCGATGTGCCCGGCTGCAAGGATGGCCGGATCCTCAGAATCCTGATGAACGCCGATCTGGGCAGGGCGATCGGATTTCTTGCCGAGCCCGCCGTGCCGAGTGAGGTACCCCCGGTCGAAGTCAAGCCGGTTGAGGCACGTTCGGAGGACTTCTGGCGATGGCGCCAGCGGATGGCCGAGCAGCTCGCGCTGCGCCTGGATCCCAGGCGCTTTGGCGTCCGCGCTCTCTACCTGATCGGATCCACCGCCAATGCGACGGCCGGACCCGGCAGCGACATCGACCTGCTGGTGCACTTCCAGGGAAACCAGGCCCAGCGAGAGGCGCTGTTGCTCTGGCTGGAAGGCTGGAGCCTGAGCCTGGCGGAACAGAACTACCTGCGGACCGGATACGCCAGCGACAGGTTGCTGGATGTCCACCTGGTAACCGATGCGGACATTGCCGCCCGCACCAGCTATGCGGTCAAAATCAATGCCGTTACCGATGCGGCCATCCCCTTGCCCCTGGGGGGTGCGGTAGAGAAGTGACGGAAGCGTGCCTTTCAGGCGGCCCGTGCCCAAGTCCCCGGCAAGTGGGGAACGGGTTCAAGGCCATCCCGCCGGTGCATCTGCCTTCGCCGTCGAACCGCCCAGACCACGCCCCTGGCGAGTCAACGGCCGGCGAATCGCGGCTTGTATTCCCCGCCCGTGACTGGTAGCCTCGGGGGCGGCGTCATGTATCCACCGCGATGATCCGACCACGTGTATCCACCGGCGGGGACCTGCCACCCGCACGCGCGAACAGCCCAGGTCAGCGGCATCCGCCGGCCCGCCGACATGGGCAGGGGGGAGGCGATCCTGGATGCCCGCCGGTAGCGGGGATCGCCCGGCCGGAATGGCTCTACCGGCCGGAAAACTTGCCTGGACGATTCGAAAAGGTATCATGTAGTGGTCCATGGCCGGTACAAGGCCCCATGGCCGGCACAAGGCCATGGATGCCGAGCGGTTGGATGGGCATAAGTCTTTGCCGATCGGTGACTTGCGGGCGTAGCTCAATTGGTAGAGCATCAGCCTTCCAAGCTGAATGTTGCGAGTTCGAGCCTCGTCGCCCGCTGTTGAATGCAAGTCCTGTTCTGAACGCTGTTTAGCGTACTTTCCCGGCATTAGGGTGTGTGGCCCGGATTTTCTTGCCCAAGCGGTGCATGCCGTTTGGGGCCCAGGGCGGGGGGCATGCCGAGGCTGAAGTTCCGATCCCCCAGGTTATCGTCGTATCGTCGCTACAAGTAAGCGTTCGAGCAATTCCCTTGGCCGAAGTGAAAGCTGCGGCAGCGGGTTGCAGGTTAGCTTGCCGGGGCCGTCATTGAGGAAGTGACCGAAGCTGAAGCAGCAGCGCGAACCGTCTTCCATTATCCGGCAGGAATGGATCGAGCTGGCCCAGGGCCGTGGCCGCGACCCGCGCGGGCAGGTCCATGAGATAGTCGGACGGCTTCACCCCCGTGCCGTTTACAGAAGGCTACCAGGCTGGCCAGAATCAGGGGCTGTTCTTCTACAACGCGTTTACGGCCGACTCTCTTCCGTCGTCGCCCTGCCAGAGGGGCTTCTACTACAACCGCAACCGCTGGCACAGCCCGAAGCCGGGGCGGTTCGTGAGTCGTGATCCAAATGGGGCGTGCGACACCACAAACGAAGTGGTGATTCAGAGGTGCCAACTCTACACATCCCGGCATTCGATCCGAGCATGTGCTGCAGCGACGGCATGAACCAGACAGTATACCAGTAGTTGCATCTGCTCGTCATATTGGATCCCACGTTAGAACGGCCAAGATGCGGCCAAGTGTAGCTTCGTTGACATGCACGCCGGAGTAAAGTATGTGTACCAGCACACTTGTTAAATGCAACACCGAGTTGTCAGATTGTGCAGATCGTGCTGACAAAGGAACAGTCATTGCGGGCGGGGTTATGTTGGGCGTCACTATCCTGGGTATGATCGTGGCCCCCGCGTTGGCTGAGATAGCAGGTATTTCGCAGACAATTAGAAGAAGTGGGCAAATGAGCATCATGGATGAGGTGTCAGTACTTGATAACCTGATGCAGGCAACTGGTGACAACGTGGTTGCGCCCCATAATTGGGATTACTGGCGCAGGCGCATGGGTTACTAAGCCACGGGGCGGTGAACGTAGCATGAATGGCCATACTCTAACACCGCCATTTGATTGCGACTACTTGCGAAGCGTAGCGACGCGAGCGCTGCAGGAGAACAGGATTGACCGTGGCCCAGCCGTCACGTGGCTGAGCAGAGTCTCGAATGCCGAACAACTCACACGGCTGATCAAGGAAGCGTGGAGTGGGTCGGGAACCAGGCTTCAGCAATGGGCAGACCGGATCCGGAACATCGCACTGCGCATCTGTCCAACGGGAGCGGATTTCGGTCTGCAGGTCGACCTGGGCGGGGGGGCAGCGCATTCTTCAGTATCCGCTCCTGGATCCCGATTACCTCAAAACACTGCTCCTGTCCTGGCCACAGTTGCCTCCGGCAGTTGTGCTCGATATTGCTCAAGCCGCGCCTGGGCTGAGCATCAATGAGACGGGGTCTGTGTCTTCGCCCAGATTCTTCCAGGAGCGTCTGGGTTATACTTGTTCCTGGTTCAAAGACATGGGGCCCTCGCCAGAAGAGTGTGAGCAGGCCGGGCTGGAATACCCGGATCCGGACGTATTCCTGATGGAGGTCGCCGAGGATGGGATTGGAAACGCGTTTCTTGTGAAGAAGGACGGCACGCTGTATATGTTTGAGCATGAGGAATCGCTCCTGAGGCCGTGCCGGACGTCCGTGCAAGACTTCCTGGAGGCCTATTTCAAGTCACCGGAAGTCATCTTCGATAATGAATTCCTCGGAGTACAGGCTGTTCCCGCGGACGCGGTTTCGAGTGAAATGGATGTGCCAATATACAAGGCATATTACGCGTTTTTGAATCTTTGCAATCTGGGGCGGCTCGCGCTGGCCGTTCGTTGTATGCAGCGGGCCAGACCGGCATCCCATCTGCCCAGCATGCCGCGCCAGTGGCAAGCGCACTCCGACCAACTGGACGAGCTTATCGAAGCTTGCCGCCAGGTGTGCGTATCGGGAGCACCTTTGCCGGCTCATGTTGCTGAAGAGGCAAACGCCATAACGCGTGCGGCAGCGGATCGATGGTGCGAGAAGGATTTGGACGCCTTTTGGAGGATGTATGGCGCTGGTGTGTTTGCGTTGGTTGTGCAGTATGTCCTGAATGCCGCGGCTAACATTCAGGACACTGAGGCAGCGGAGTGGGCCGCTGGCAAGGCATGTGAGGGATTTGCAAACGAGGGAGCAGAATGGTGGGCCGCTATCCACGCCGACATTGATTATTTGGATCACTGCAACCTGGGCGCACCCGGTTCAGTCGGCAAGCCGGTTCCGCACGCATTTTTTGAGCGAGATCTGTGGCCGGGGAGTCCACCTGGTGACTGGATAGAGGGAAAGACCAACTGTTGACGGGGCGCGGGAGACGACACCGCTGGCCCGGATACCCTCGAAGGAAATGAATGGAACGGGTTTTCGTCGCCTGGTGAGAGGTCTGTACCAGGACAGCTGCTCCGTTTGTGGACTCCACCTGGTCGCCGTGACGGGGCACAGCATCTGTGAGGCGGCCCATGTGATCCCCTTCGAGCTGTCCTCCAACGACGATCCGCGAAATGGCCTGGGACTCTGCCCGGTGCATCACTGGTGCTTTGACGAGGGGTTGTTTACGGTGACACCGGAGTACAGAGTGAAAGTCTCCCCAGTGCTGGACTCCACCCGACCGACGGAAGACCGGCTGGTGGAGTTCGATAGTACGGTGATCCGGCTGCCCGACCGTGTGGAATACCGCCCGGCTCGTGAGGCCCTGGAGTGGCACCAGAGGCATAAACTGCTGATCGCATGAGGAGGAGATCTGCCCATGGCCAGTTCATCCGCTACCGTCCTGCCTGATCTTGCCCCTGCCTCTCTGCGAACTCGATTCAAGGCCCGCTGCGTTGTTACCAACAATGTACACCAGAACTGGCAGATTCGCGTCCACCGCTCCCTGTCCTGGCTGATGCGGGCAATCGAATTCCCGGAAGACGAGTTGGAGGGGAAGTTCATCTTCATGTGGATTGCCCTAAACAGTCTCTACAGCCGGTGGAATCCGGAACTGAATGCCCCCGATGGCGACAGTCAGGCCCGGTGCGATTTCCTCGACCGAATCTGCCGAATGGATAATCTGCTGATCGGGTCCACCCTGCACAAGCACCATGGCCTCATCAAGCGAGTTCTGGGCGACCCTTACATGTCACAGATCTTCTGGCGGAATCCCAACCACCCCAAGGCCAAGGGGTGGGCAACGGCAGATGTGAATTGGCTGGACTGCCATCTGAAAAAACGAGAGCATGCCGTCATTCTCAAGCAGGTGCTCGACCGCATTTTCGTGCTGCGGGGTCAGATTGTGCATGGGGCCAGCACACGAGGCAGCCGCTTGAACCGCACAGCATTGAAGTACGGGACCCAGACGCTGCACCAACTCGTGCCGGTGCTGTTACATATTGTCATTGAGCAGGGCTGCGGGGATGACTGGCCGGAATTGTGTTATCCGCCGGAGCCACTGTGAGTTCGTTAAGCAGACGGAGGATTTTATGAGCGTTCAGGAGATCGATCCCGCCGTTCTTAATCGTGCTCGTGGAGCCCTCCTTGGGCAGGCCGTCGGTGATGCACTTGGCACCACAGTGGAGTTCGAGCCTGCAGAACAGATCAAAAAGCGATATCCCAAGGGCGTGCGGGATCTGGTTGGCGGCGGACCGTTCGGATTGCTCCCAGGGCAAATCACGGACGACACGGAGCTCGCGTTGGCATTGGCCCGCAGTCTGGTTGAGCAAGGACGCTATGAGGATGACGCGGTAGCGGCAGCCTACATCCAGTGGTATCAGAGCGGTCCTTTTGATGTAGGCGGAACCACCGCACGAGCATTCGGTAGTGCCCTGTCCAGCGGTACCGGCATCGCAGAGCAGATGCGGGCACGAGCCTCACAGGAAAGCCAGGCCAACGGTTCGCTGATGCGTCAGAGCCCGCTGGGGGTCTTCGGCTGGAAGCTGAACGCTGAAAAGCTGGCCGAGCTGTCATGCCGGGATTCGAAACTCAGTCACCCGCATGAGACCTGCCAGGAGGCTTGCGTGGCCTTCACCTATGCCATTGCACTGGCCGTCCGCACCGGGGCTGGACCGGCGGAGGTCTACCGGGAAGCCCTGGAATTCATGCAGTCGCGTCCCGCGGCGAGCCGCTCCGGCGTGCTGAATGCGATGACCAACGCCAAAGATCATGCACCGAAAGACTTCTACCGCCAGATGGGCTGGGTTCTGACGGCCCTGCAAAATGCCTTCTTCCAGCTGCGGCATAGCCCTTCCGTTGAAGAAGCCCTGGTCCAGACCGTTGCCCAGGGTGGAGACACCGACACGAACGCCTGTATTGCCGGGGCTTTGGTTGGAGCAGTCCGCGGTGAGAGCGATTTTCCAGCCCGATGGATTCACACGCTACTGGCCTGCAAGTCCCCCCGCCCACCGGCTTACTCGTGCCACGATCTGCTGGAACTGGCGGACACACTGGCTAAATTGGGTGCGGCAGCCTCTGAGAGATCCATTCCAGGTTGTGCCGAGTAGCATCGCAACGGTTATTAAGCTGAGAACCGTCACCCGACATTTCCCATTTGACCTTGCCCGGCTACGCCGCCGGGCTGTGTTCCGCCATTGTACAGCGCTCCCCCCGTTGCGCCTGCCCCGTTTTCGAGGTATTTTCGGTCTTCCGGGCCGACGAAGGACG
>Ga0208198_1000516_pt1 | contig 42425 bp, 38 predicted proteins | sample AD_JPNTR2_MetaG_FD_184446 | JGI IMG/M metagenome (GOLD analysis project Ga0208198, IMG submission 184446) | Active sludge microbial communities of municipal wastewater-treating anaerobic digesters from Japan - AD_JPNTR2_MetaG (SPAdes) (version 2) | ecosystem: Engineered > Bioreactor > Anaerobic...
TTTCATGCTTTATCTTTATGTCATAATATCTCCATATGGAGGGATATCTTTCCTTGAGCCTGCCTATACGCTCATATACCTTCTGTAATCTCTTTGTGCCACCTTTTCTGGATATACTGTTTTTTATTCTCACAAAAATATCTAATTTTGTCTAATATCATAAAAAACAGGTCATAATTACAACCCCATGAAGGGTGGTCAATTTTATTTGCAGAAAAGGGGTCAATTCTGTTGACTATTAACACCTGCACCCAAGCCACACCCGATCTTCAGTGCTATTTCCTCAGACAAGCCGCTTTCTTCCCGAAAAGCGTAAAGTATCGACTGAGCACAGTTGTATCCACTTAAAAACTTTTCTGTTGCGAACCTGGCTTTAATTGACATCTTATCTACACCTTTCTTTCAGTCCAACGGCTGGCATTTCAGCCGCACGCGGAGCGAAGCGAAGCGTGTCGGCTGGAAACGCTTGTTAGGCGGCATTTTAATCTTTAACTCAACTGACCGATTAGAGATTCGGCCTCTTTGACTATCCTTTCCCCTGTTTTCAGGGCTTCCTTTCGCATGGCTAGTATCGCTGCAATTTCATTGGCGATTTTCTTCTGAATCCGAACAGACGGGATAGGGACTAGAACTTTTGCCAAATCATCTATAGAAATGGCAGGAATAGCATGACCTGTCATTAAACGTCTTACCTGGCGTAGATAATATTCAGTTCGCATGTATGCTAATAGGAAAAGTGGTTCAACACCATGAATGTTGCGTAGTACGGCAAAACCATTAGAACAAATTGCTCCATCTTCATCTTCTGTAATCAAAGCAGTTGCGTGGCGTAGTGTGCCTGTGCTTGCCCCAGAGATTGCGGTAATAATATCGCCCTGTCGCACACGATAAGTTGCTCTGGATGGCGCTTCATGCGGTTTAATGATTTGCTGTGATACAACTTGCATGGTGCGTGCGTCAACATCTGAAATCGCAATATAGCGTATATCTTCATTCGACACCAAGCGAAAATTATCCGTCTCATTAAGAATATCTGCAATCTCGCCAAGTGGTTTCGCACCGTTAGCAAGCAAATACTCAAGCAGTTTGCGGTCGTTAGGGTGGTAATGCTCTACATCTAGTCGTGCGTTAAGCATTGTGTCTGGCACAGTGTAAATCGTGTCGCCATCAAATTCATCATTGCCATCTTGGAACAGTCTGTATGATGAGACAATTTCGTCAATGTCATCATCAATGACTGGCAAGCCTGCTGGCATTCTAATCAATTTGCCATTCTCATCGCGCTTGTAAACAGGTTGCCCTTTTACGTCATATCCAATCTTCTGGATTTGAGCCATAAATACTCGGTCTGCAGTGGCAGGTAATTTCTGAAGCAGGAGTAACGATGTCTTAATGCCTGTCCCATAAGGAACAAAAGCTTCCTGTGGTATAGACACAACACCCAACACTTTGGCTTGAGAACGAATCCAGAATCGGATATGACTATTGGAAACGTTTTGCAGCAAGCCGTCTGGCAAAACGATGGCCATTCGTCCACCAGGACGTAGCAATTTTAAGCACTTTTCAATAAAAAGGATTTCTGGAGATTGACCCGCTAAAACATTTCTGGTTACTTCCCATTCATCATCGCTGGTTCTATTCCATCGGCGGGCAAGCAAGTAAGATTTTAGAATTCGTTGGTCTTCTATTTTTCCTTTGCTACCGAAGGGAGGATTCGTAAGCACAATGTTAAAGGCATTGTTGAATTGTTCGTTTTCAAGAAGCGCATTCGCACAAATTATTTCCGTTCCAATGCCACCTTCAAACACAAGGCGTATCATCGCCGAGAGAGCAACATCAGGATTAAATTCGATACCACGAACACGCTCTCGGACATAAGCCGCCTTATCAATAGCGGGATGTTGACGACACACATAAGAAATGGTCTGAATAAGAAAGCCGCCGCTGCCACATGCAGGGTCAATGATGGTTTCGTCTGGCTTTGGGGCGATCATCTCAACAGCAAGGCGCACAATTGGATGGGGGGTAAAAAACTCTCCCCTGTCGCCGCGTTGATGCCGATACACAAAGGCCTGGAAGGCTTCTCCCTTTACATCGCCAGGCGTTTGAGTCAGGCTGATGTATTGAAGTCGTCCTACTACATAAGCCAGCGTCAATGACTTTAGTTTTAAGGCGTCATCCGAAAAGAAAGAGCCATACCTGCTTCGCACAGTATCGAAAAGTTTTCCAATGCGAAGCTCAAAATCACTTGGACGATTTGCCAGAATATTTCGATATTCGCCAGAAGTGATACAAAACTGTAAACCGCGTTTTGTGTTGTTTTGCTCGTCATAAAGTTTCATGACCAGCAGTTTAACGATCTCGTGAAAGATTTTGTCTTTGAGTAAGCCTTCATTGGCGTAGATGTAGTTATGACACTCTTCAAAAACAGCGGAAAGGTTTGTTGCAGGGCGCAGCTCAGAGATGCGCGGCAATGTGGCAGGAAGCAGACTTTCTTCTGTGAAGAGAAGTTGTTGCTCCTTGATCTCTCTGTCACGACCAGCAGATTGTTTGTAAATTCCTTTTTGGCTAGTCTCACTCATCGTCTTCATTTACCACAAAGTATCTGTTGTCAACTTGCATATCTTCTTCCTGAACGCTGTCTTCGGGGTCTAGCGTGTCAAGTACATCGCCCAAATCTTCATACCAGTCATCGGTAATATGCAGCGTCTCATTTCCCTGCTCGTCTGTAAACACAAAGCCCATGACGTAATTCTGCTGAAGGTGGTTGGGGTCATCTCCCGACGACTCCAAATTCTGCGGATTAGCAAACAGAAATTTGTGTTCAGGGTAACGGAGAACGATGTCTATGGCTACAACATTGAACTCATCCTTGCGTGGGGTAGCCTGTGTTCGTTCACTTGCCCCTGATGTTCCAGAGACAAAGTGTGTTTCCAAAACCTTCACTCTGGACATCACATAATTCAAGCGCTCTTCAATCATGCTATTGATTTCGTCTCGCGAGTAGCCGCGCAACACCGCAATAGCCCTGGCTTTTTCCGTCTCGCGTTTGGGTTTGTATTTCTGGATTTCTTCGTATTCGTATAGAGGAGACGAATACTCATCACGAAACTTGGGTAAATGAGTGTAAATCCAATCAGTGACTTGCCGCTCAACATCCTGATTACGATTTATCCATGGAATCTTCTCCGCATGTGTAATCAGAAAGTTTTTCAGGTTCCCCAAGTTGTAAAGTTTGTGCCACTTCTCCGAATTTGATTTGACGCCTTTCGATTCGATGACATACCAGTAAGCAGTGCCAGGTTTTCGGAAGTAGAAATCTCCATGATGGCGAGAATGTTTTCTACCTTCCCATTTCTCTCGAATACGCTTTACTTCAAGTCCATATTCTTCTTCGAGTTTCTTCTTCAACAAAAGTTCAGTAATTGAGCCACTGACATACCCTTGAGCATTTGGACTGAGTTTCAGGGCTTCAAGGAATATTTCAAGATTCGTTTTGAATATCCGTCTAACGAAACGAGTTATCTTTTCAAAAATGTCCATACGATGTCCTTATAAACGGAATTCTATTTAGCGTAGATGATAACCTCACAGGTCTGTATTGACAATGCAACAACGGCAATACGATAAGCCGCCTAACATTTTCTTTTAACTTTATTCAACATCATGATTAAAATTAGCGAACGGATACTATGTTGTCAAGAAAATTTCATGAAAAATTTATTGAAAATCAGGCATCAATGCAATATAATGATTTATAAAGATATATTCTGTTACACAACTATAGTATTGCATATCAGTTATATTAGAAATGTCTATTCCGATCTATTCGAACACTAATTCCGATTTTATCCGAACGGCTTTTTTATGATCCTCACTCTGCCATCTCTACTTTATAAAAGTGTTCGACCTATGTCAAGCCTGAATATATTTTTCTCATAGAATCCTCACCTCCTTTTAATATTATCTTATGGGCATTGTGGACTATCCTGTCGCATATGGCATCTGCAAGGGTGGGTTCTCCTATTATGTCATGCCATGTATCTACAGGGAACTGACTTGCGATAATGGTTGACCTTACGTTGTATCTATCTTCCATAATCTCGAGAAAATCTCTCCTTTGTTCATCTGTAAAGGAGTTGAGCCCCCAGTCATCAATGATAAGCAGTTTTATCCTCTGGAGTCTGGCAAGTAACTTTATAAAGCTTCCATCAGCCCTTGCTATCTTCATTTCCTGGGTCAATCTAGGTAATCTTACATAAGTAGTGTGTATGCCCTGTCTGACAGCACTATTACCCAGGGCGCAGGCAATATAGGTTTTTCCTGACCCGGTAGGCCCCACGATTATGACATTCTGATTGGATCGTATCCATTCATTCTGAGATAGTTTGAACATCACATCTTTTGATAGTCCCCTTCTTGTTCTGAAGTCGATATCCTCAAAACAGGCATTTGGGTGTCTTAGGTGGGCGTGGGAAAGGAGGATCTTTAACTGGCGGTTTTCCCTTGAGAGCTTTTCTTTATCAACAAGGATACCCAGACGCTCCTCGAAGCTTAAGTCTTTGTATGCATGGTTATTCATCTGTTCCTGCAGTCCTTCCGCCATACCTGATAACTTCATGGCAATAAGCTTTTCAATGGTTGCCTCAATCATGGGACACCTGCCGGTAATAATCATTGCCCCTTATGTTATTATGAAGGGGGATAATCTTTTTGTTTTCAGCATCTATCACTGAACCCTCCAGTCCCATTTGCAGAAGGGACTTTACACTTTTGTAATTATATGCCTCTATCTCCAGGGCTCTTTTACATGCCTTTTCCACCCTTTCCGGTGAGTATGTCTTTGATAGTCTTATAATGCCGAGGCAGCTTCTAAAGCCATGTTCAGGGTGTACCCTGTGGTTCATGATTTCTTCCATGAGTGTTCTTGTATGAGGCCCTATCTTCTGCCCCCACAGTCTTATCCTTGCCGGAGTCCATTCGAGATAACGCCTGTGTTCTTCCGGCATATGGAGGTTTTCTGTAACAAAGGCACCGGGTTTGTTCACCTTTATATGAGAGGCAACCCTTTTTCCTTTATGGTATATCTCTACAGTGTTACCGGTATGCATAATATCCAGGGTTTCTCCTATTAAGGTATAGGGAACGCTGTAATATGTTTTTTCTACCTTTACATGGTAATCAATGTGGACCTTTGCCTTTGTCCAGGAGGCAATGATAAACCGTTCTGAAGGAAGAGGTTTTAAAACAGGCCTTTCAATTTCAATAAAAAGATCATAACGGGATTTATTGATTATTGCCATCGGTCTTTCGTTAAGCTTCTTTGTTTCTTCTGCAATTGCCTCATTCAGCTCTGCAAGACTGAAGAAGGTTCTGTTTCGGAGTACTGCAAGGATTCTTCTTTGTGACTGAAGAACAGCATTTTCAACCTTGGCCTTGTCCTTTGGTCTTCTAACCCTTGTGGGGATGACGGCAATGTTATAATGCTGTGCCATAGCAGCAAGGGCTTTATTGATATCTGGATCATAATAGCATGCATGGGTTACACCGGCTTTGAGATTATCCAGGATCAGACATTCGGGACATCCTCCATAAAACTCAAATGCCTTTATGTTACATTTTATAAAGCTTTCTGTTGTCTCATTGGGCACAGCATAAGCAAATATATATGAGCTTGCCCCTAATACGGAGACAAATAGTTCTGCCTCAATTGTTCTGCCTGTTGCAGGGTCTTTATAACAGGGCCTATCCCCGGAGAAATCAACAAACATCTTTTCTCCTGCCTTATGATTGATGTGCATAGATGGATCTGCTTTCTGTCTCCAGTCATGGTACAGCTGATAAAACTGGCTTTTTTCATACCCATCGGGATTATCCCTTTTGTATTCTTCGTGGAGCAATTGAAGGGTTACACCTTTCTTCTTAAGCTCTTCTGCAATGTATGTAAAGTCAGGTAGTGGCTTTGTTGATGAGTCTCTGGCCTTAGGGAAAAGAAGACCTGATAGGGTATCATCATCTAAGTTACATACATCCTGGTAAGTAATACCCAGTGCCTTGAACCTCTCCACATAGAAAGATGCCGTTGAAGGGGATATGTTACATGCCCTTGCAATGGGACGTATACCAAGTTTACATTCCAGAAATAACCTGGCAATCTCTTTTAACTTGTTCATCGATGTTTTCCTCCCTTTCTTTTTCACTTACACACCCTCCAGAAGTTTTTGGAGGCAGTGTATCATGTCAGGCAAGGAGGATCATATAATCTTTTTTTGTGCTAAGAGTAATTCCGAAAAGATCGAAAAAGTGTTCGAGGTTTTTCGGAATAGGTGTTCGGATATCATCGGAACAGGTGTTCGAGGTTTTTCGGAACAGGTGTTCGAGGTTGAGCGGAATTTACATTCAGTTAATTTAAAGCCCAATAATCACCAAAATCGCCAACTAAATGCCAAAAAATCGCCAAGATTATTTCTTGAGAACATAGTAACTATTTCTTCCTCTCCCTTCTCGATGTAAAATACCTTTACGAATCATCTCGGATATATCAAGCCTTGTACCCTCATCGGACAAACCTGTTATTTTTCTGTATTCTCTATTTGTAATTTTTCCTCTGTCTTTCACATACAGAACCGCCTTTATCTGTCTTTCGTTCAACCCCATCTTTCTCAAACTTTCTTCCATGTAAATATCCTTGCAGAAGATTACAGAAAAGGCGCCGATTCCATGTTCATAGTTAATAAAATCAGGCTCTGGTAATTCGTTTTCCTTACATAGGTTTATCATTTTTATGGTTCCGGAACCCCAGGACTCAATTAAGCCGGCATAGTAGAAAATTAGTGCTATTTGTGGGTTTCTGTGATTTGCTCTATGTGTTTTTCTCAAATCATCAGGAGTTAGAGGGGGCATCAATTTACCAAGATTCCAAAATTCAATTTTGTCATCGTAGATTTTAATCTGTATGGGAGCTGTTCCAAGATAATCTCTATGGATTAATGCGTTGATTATCGCCTCTCTCAAAGCGTCAAGGGGATATTCCCAAATATCACGCCTTGAGACACCTTTAAGTGTAAGGTCTCTCACGCGAGTATCAAACTTTACACTGATATGCTTTTTAATCGATTCTAATGTTCCATCAAGTTGGGTGAATAAATTGCCGTTGATAATTACGGTATCAAGTACATCCGTTTCTGTTTTAAACCGCCCTACTTTTGTATATGCTGTCAGAAAATATGCTTGGGGATTTTTCCCGAATAGTAAAACTGCTCCTCTTGTAAGTTTTCCATCTTTTGTATAAAGATTCAGTTTTTTGAGTAGGTCCTTATGTGATTTGATGGTTTTTATAAGTGGCAATCTTGGTTCTGCAAGGGAAATAAATTTCTCTATAGTCTCTGTGTCTAAATCCTCTTCAGTAGTATCAGATGGAAGTATATCCCAAGTTTTACCTGATTTTTCAAGGAGAAATGAGTAAAGTTCTAATCCTGTTAATTCCTGTGTAGTACTTCCACTTCTTACAAAAATTTTCCCTTCACAGAAAACCGGAAATGTTGAGGGTGGAACTTCTATAACTATTACATCTTTTTCCTCTTTCTCTAAAACACTTACAAAAGGTGTAATAAAAAGTTTGTTTTTGATCTTATTTGGAATATCCTGAAGAAGTTTTTGTGTATCTTTTACTCCAATTATTTTTCCTTTATCGTCTATACCTATGTAAAGTTTCCCTCCTGATGAATTTGCAAAAGCACAGATGGCTTTTAAATAATCATCTTGCCATATTGACTTAAATTCTACCTCTTGTGTTTCTTCTTTTTTCATACTCACACACTCTTTGCTTTTTCCAATCTCGTTTTTACAAGTTCGGCGACTGACCAATAAACTTCTTTGCGTTCTTCTTCTGTTAAGCCAATAGCATCAAAAATTATATCATCAAGGGCTTTTCTGTCGGGTAATGGATTTGGCTCCTGCTCACGAATGGGCACATTGGGGTCAAAGCCAAGTTCCTTTGTCCATTCTTTATAATATCTTTTACTAATTTCTTTAGCTCTTTCAATTAGCTTATTAGAAATATCTGAGCTCAAAATTAAAATTTTCTCAAGATCATCCACCGTTATGAAAGATCCCCCACCTCCAACTAAAGAGTAGCCGTAAAATTCGGCTTGAAAATACGCTAAAGTAGAGTTAAAAAAAGCCCATAAATTTAGTGGTTTATTAGAGTAAATTCCATAAAATACTTTATCTATATAAAAATTTTTTTCATTTAAGAAAACGGCCCATGATGGATTATGAGTAGAAGGATAAACTATTTTGAAATCAATAATCCCCAAATCCCACCATCTTTCCCTTTGCCTACAAGTTGGTCTGTTTTGATATCCCTGTTTTTCTCCCCACTTTATATACTCTAATGCCTTTGTCCCTGATAATTTGTTTTTCGGTTCATGACACATAAAGACAAGATAATTCAAATCTTCAAGACGAACAATTTTTGTTTTTAACTCCCTCGGACTTTTTATTACCGGTTTCAAAAATCTTGCTTCAATTTCTCCTTCCCAGCCAGCACCATTTTTAACTCTTATTAAGGCATCAGGATTTTTTTCTGCAATTTCTACTACCTCTTTTACTATTTTGTTAACAGGTTTTAAATAGAAAAATTCATTAGCACCTGTTGTAAATCCACGCCGCACCTCTGCAATATCTCCCAGCCTTACCAGCTTTCCTTCCCCTTTTTCAAGAATCTTGAAATAAATCTCCGGTGCTCTTAAATACTTTCCGCCCCATTTGTTGCCAATATATGGTAGATGTTCAGTGTCAAGTTCTATCAATCCCTCCTTTTCTGGAAATTCAACCCCTTCCTGCAGAAGTTCTTTCTTGGTTTTTGGATATATTCTAAAATCCTCATCATCAAAAACAGGCTTATTTGTGTTTTCAATTCTTTTGAAAACTTCAGCATTCAAAACATCTTCAAGGGGTTTTTTGAAAGCAACAAATTTTATTATGTAATCCTCAAATTTATTCTCAGGTCTTTGAATTAAAACAATAACAGTATTAACATCTGCCTGCTTAAAGGCCCTTTTAACAAGATTATCAAAAACATAAAGCGGTTTTGTATTTTTCAGCAAAAACTCCTGAAGTCCTGCACCATAGCCCACATCAAGCCAGGAATTGGAGTTAATAAAGCAGAATATACCACCATGTCGGAGGAGGGATAGTCCCTGATAGTAAAAATAAACATAGAGGTCGCTCTTTCTGTCAATTTTTTCAATGTTATTCCAAGTATTTTTAACAGATTGAATTAGTTTTTCTTTATATTCTTTCTTTATTTCTCTCCATTGTTCTTCGGTGTATTCATTTTTGTTTTCAAGAGGTGGAGCAATGAGTTCTTGTCTAACATAAGGAGGATTACCAATGACTATATCAAAGCCGCCATGTAGGGAGAAAACCTCAACAAAATCAAGCTCCCAAAGAAAATAATCTTTCTGGGTTTTTTTACCTATGGTCTGAAGAAGCGATGCGTATTTTTGAAATTCTGCTTCGTATTTTTCAATTTCTTTTTCAAGTTTTTTTATTTGTTTTTTCTCTTTTTCAGTTCTTTCGTCTCCAAAAAGTCCTTCTTTGAATTTTAAAGAACTGACTTGCTTTTCAAGTTTATTTATTTCCTTTTTAACATCATCAATTTTTGACTGGATAATTTCCTTAAAAATTTTCTGCTCCATTAATTCGATTTCTTTAAGTTCTTTTAAATCAGCACTTCTCAAGCCAGAAAAGAAGGCACTTTTTCTTTCTGACACCTCAGTTATCTTATTTCTAATTGATATGGGAATATAAAACATTTCACTCTTCAGGTTGATAGGGATACCGGCAATCTCCTGAATGAGTGAATCGCCCTGGCGGATTTTGAAGAAAAGATTTGGCAGTAAGGGTTTTGTGTAAATATCCATGTATTTTTCATCTGTTTCTATGATTAAGGATAGCCATAATCTCAATTCACCAACCATTACTGCCCAATCCTTAACGTCTACTCCGTAAAGATTTCCAAGGATAATTTTTTGTTTTAAGGCAAATAGATTTTCTTCCCTCTTTTCAAGAGTGTTAATTAATTCCTGATGTAGTTCTACAAGTATGTTCATCATCCCCACGAGGAATGAAGCAGAACCAACAGCGGGATCAACCACTTTTAATTTATCAAGTTTTTCTTTTATTCGAGAAAGTTCCTCTCTGCTAAGCGATAAAACTTTGTTATGTGGCTCAAAGATAAAATCAATAATTTTTTCCTTAGAAATTTTTATTTCATTTGAAAGGTATCCAACGAGTGACATCCTGCACATAAAGTCAATTTCAACTCTTGGGGTATAGAAAATTCCTGCCTCTCCTCTTTCTTCTTCTGCAATTATAGATTCATAAACCTTTCCGAGCATTTCTGGGTCAACAGCAACTTCAACATCTACCGGCATTGATTCATCAATAGTGAAATTAAATGTTTCAAGAAAACCTTTTTTCAAATTATAAGAGTCAGGCTCAAATAAACATTCAAAAACACTATCGGGAAGGTCAAATTTTAATTCGTCTAATTCAGTACGTGAGAAGAGGCCACCATTTAAAAAGGGCATAATACTAAAAGATTCTTTTATTTCGTCAGGTAGATGGGGATGAAACAAATGCGTTTTTTTATTTAATGCTCCAAAAAAGAGGCTGGAAAGCCATTGTGAATAAAATACATCTTTTGTTTTTCCTCGCCAGTATTTGTACTTCAGCCAAAGATTTTTTATATAGTTTTTGTCCTGAACATAATCCTTCCATTTAAACCAGCCTTTTCTTTGCAGAAAGTAAAGAAACATAATTCTTGAGAGGAGTAGCTGGGCAAAAGAGTGTTTTTTCTCAAAAGGTACATCATATTTAGAGAGAGATTTAATAACCACTTCTCTTAAAGCATATCTATAAGAGTCAAAGAATTCTTTAGTAACAATTTCAACATCAAAAGCCTTTTCTAAATCTTCAAGGGCGGGCTTCCATTCATCATTTTCAAGTATTGGCAAAAATCTGCTTTGAGCAGTATGGCTTTTTTCATTTTTACCAACTAAAAAGGACCATCTGCGAGCAGGTGTGAATTCCTCTTTCACTCTGACTTTTCCGGAAGGCGTTTCTTCAAAACGATAATTTAGTTTGACAAGGGAGAATCTCCAATCTTCATCATCAGGCGAAATGAATGCAACAAGTGCTGCATCTTTTTCAGTGGTTGTCCCGAGTTTTCCCTGTAAGTATTCTGCTACAAAGTTTCTCTGGGCGGTGCGGGCACGATATAAAGAAACTTCTTTTCTTAACTTTACCACCAAAATATCTATCGTTTTGCCATTTTTATCTTTATATCTACCGATTCTTTCCCAGGAACCGATAAAATCAAGATACCTTTGAGTTATTACTTGAATTCCACCTCTTGGCTCAAGCGCCTTACTCCTGTCAAAATTTTTCAACAAATTATTTATAAAATCATCGAAATTTCCTTTATCAAAAGGATTCTCAAAAGTCTCAATTATCAGATTTTTTGCCTGCTCTCTATTCATATTGGTTTTCCTCTATTATCTTTTTGATAACCTCATAAAGTTCGGGAATTTTCTCCTTTACGACCTTCCAGACTACAAGGTAATCAACTCCGAAGTATTCATGAATCAGGATATTTCTCATTCCGACAACGCTTTTCCATCTAATTTGAGAATATTTTTTTCTTAACTCTTTTGGAATACGCTTGCTCGCTTCCCCGATTACTTCAAGACTTCTTACGAAGGCTCTTTTAAGTTCCTCATTTGTTATAAAATCTTCATAATTTAAGTTTTCGCATCTGTTTATTAAATACTCACATTCAGTTTTTATGTCCATCAAATAGTCTCTTATTTCTCTCTCATACATAAACTACCTCTTGCAAAATAATTTTCCCTATGTATGGCTTAAGGGCAGATTTCATAACAAGATCGGTTTTAACTTTTAATCTTTCCGATAAAAAATCTTGGAGTTCAATATATGTCCACAGGTCAGGTATCTCATAGAAATCAACGAGTATATCGAGGTCACTTCTCTTTTTCTGCTTTCCTTTTATATAAGAACCAAAGATTCCTATCTCTTTAACTTTATATTTTTCCTGAAGTAAGGGTTTTAGTTCTCTTAATCGTTCTTTTATCTCCTCAATTTTTCTCATGTTCATCACCATCTAAATAAAGTGATAGTATAATTTCCCTTTTCCCTTCTGTTATAGCAGAAGATTCAGCATAATGGCTTTTAAGAAAGGCGAGTGAGATTTCCCTCTGGAGAACGCCGATTACTTTTAAAGGATTTTGAATATCTCTTTTTAGTTCATTTAATCCTTTAAGGGTTTTCTGAACTGTCTTCTTTGGTAAAGAACCTTCTTCAAGACGGTTTATTACTTTTTGGAGATATTCTTCCTGCTCTTCGGTTAATTGTTTGCTATTTTTTTGTGTTGCTTTTAGAATTTTCAGAAGTTCGTCGTAACTGCTTCTACCAGCCCGCTTGCGGGTTTCAAATATCTCCTCAATAGTAGCATCAAAAAAAGCGCTCTTATTTTTATCAAGGAATTCATAGTAATTTACAAGAGGAAGTTTTGCTCTTTTTTCATCTGACGGACTTTCAAGTATTTTTGCAGCACTTAAAAAATCAAGTTCAATGATTTTTTCTTTGTTTGATAAAAAGAATTTCATAAGCCTTCCTTTTCTGAAAAACGTAAGCAATGAATGGGTGGTGGCAAAATCTTTTAAATCTTCAGAAAATGTTTTTGATGAGCGAGCCTTTTTTGGAAGACGCTTTATTCTCTCAAAAAGTTCTGGATTTTTATCACGAATCTCTTCTATGAATCTTAAATATTTCAGTTCACTTTCTTCTTCCTCATCTTCTGAAATAGTTTTCTTTGAAAGGAGTTTGTCAAACAGTTCGTGAGAAGATACTGGCTCACCTTCTGTTAAAATCGCTGAGTCGCCTCCAAGTAAAGTTAGAAATGCCTCTATTTTTGAGCGGGCAATGTTTGTGAGTTCAATTTCAGAGTCTGCCTGTTTTGTAGGGAAAAAGTTAAATGCATAAATTTTGTCAAAAGGTGTATCTATACGGTTTATTCTTCCCACTCTTTGCATCAGTCTTGTTGGATTCCATGGTATATCATAATTGATAACGATATTTGACCTATGAAGGTTAACGCCTTCGGAAAGAACCTCAGTTGATATAAGAATTTTGTAGTCATCTTTTTTATTTCTTGCCCGTGCATCAAAATTTTCTATCACTTTATCCCGGACACTCTCAGATGATCCACCATGAAAGAGTAATGCTATACTGCCCAATTCTTTATTTATATTTTCAGCAAGGTATTCAGCTGTTTCTTTTGATTCTGTAAAGATTATATTTTTTTTATTTTTGAGAACAGGGTTATGCTTTAATTCATAAACAAGCTTTTCAATTTTTGGATCTCTTTTTATATTCTCCCACATTGACTTTATCCGTTTTAGGATTTCAAAGTCATTTTTTAAATCCCTCTCAAATTCAGGTCTGAAATCTGAGCTTGCATATCTCTCCGCTTTTCCTTCATCAATTAGCCTCTGAATCGATTCATCGTCTCCCTGTTCCAGAAGTTCAAATATTTTGTTGATGTATCCCTTGCTTATGTATACATTTCCTTTTTGATATTCGTCAATAAACATATTGTAAGAATAGATGAATCTTTCAATGGTTTTTCTAAAAGCATAAAAACTGCTTTCAAGCCGTTTTACAAGGAGCACTTTCATAAAACCGCCCATGTTTTTTTGTGATTGCTCCTCAAGTGGTTTAACGGGTTTCTTTAAGTAAAGTAATGGCATATAACGGGCATATTTGAATTTCTGAGTCACTAACTGAACAGTCTCCATGAAGATTTTGTCTTCATCGGCATTTAACTGATAATAAAAAGGTTTTGGGTCTAAAACTTCTGGAAATTTAACATTGTTTTTCTCTAAATCCTCTGCAAAATATTTTTCAATCTCTGTTCTTGTTCTTCTAACCATCAAAATTTTTAAAACTCTGTCTCTAATCTCTTTTGCATTACCTTTTGTTATCTCAAGAAACTTATTATAATCTTTCTGACGGTCAACTTTTTTTAACCTTTCCTCAAGTTTTCCAAAAAATTTTTCAAGATCTAAAACTCCCGGGATTGTGCTTTTTTTGGCATTCTGGAAGAGTTTAATCTGTGCAAGAATATCTCTTGGAGAATTATTATAAGGAGTGGCAGAGACTAAAATTACTCTTTTCCCACGACAAATTTCAGCAATGTCTTCATAGCTAATGGTTATTTCTGTCCTGAAGCGGTGTGCTTCATCTATGATAATATTTGCATACTCTCTCTGTTCTATTGACTTTTTTGCAGAATCAAGTTTACCAATTGATTCGAATTCAGCTGGAATATGAAAATCGGAAAAGACATTGGGCCATGAGCCCGGGTTATTTTTATTGAGAAGTGCAGGGGGAGCAAGAACAAACGTTCTGCCATCAAGCTGTCCTGCAAGCATTGCAGCAATATAGGTTTTTCCAAGTCCTACCACATCTGATATGAAAGCTCCTCCATATTCTTCCAGAATTCTTTTGGCATTTAATACCGCCTGTTCCTGATATCTGAATCTTTTGAAATCCTCAGGTAGATACTTTGTAAATACCTCATCTGTTCTTGATAATTCATCCTTGAAATACTCATATAAAAATTTAAGATAAAGCTCATATGGAGTGATATTCTGATTAAGCCAGGTTTTTTCATTTATTGTATGAATATATTTTTCGCTAACATCAACAGCATTTTCCCATAACTCATCAAATTTTTTCTTTGCGAATTCATAATCGGAAGCGTTCTTTAACTCCACATTAAATTCAAGACTGTCTACAAGTCCAGATTGACTAAAATTACTCGACCCTGTAATAACCCTTCCTATGTCTCTATCGCCTTCTTTAAATGTCATAATGTATAGCTTTGCATGAAGGTTTTGAGAGGGATAAGCCCTTATTTGTAGTTTCCCTTTTTTTATCCATTCAATAAACTTTTGGACACCCTTTTCAATTTCCAACTTATCCTCTGAATCAGCCATCTCGTTTACTACTGAATTTTCTATCTCCTGTTTAGTTTCATAGTGGGATAGTTTTTTATTTGTAGCTTCTTTTATTAAATCGTAAGTTGACCTTGATGTCCCTATCCCAACAAGAATTCTTGTCTTATCAGTTTTTTCTAATGCATCATAAATAGTATGAAACCCGCTTACATAAAAATAGGCAACCAGGCAATCAAAAAATGAACAGTCCTTTATCAATTCTTTGAATCTATCTTTAAGTGTTCTACCTGGTTCGTTGACTATAAAGGTTAAATCTAAAGGTAACTGTCTGTTTTCAAGCCAGGTATAATTTAGTTCCGGATATTTCTTTTCCTTTCCCATAATTATCATTCCTTGCCTTTTTTAGAAAAATATTTTAAATGGGTTTAATGATCATGGGGTAATTATAAAACAATATATATGATAAGAGGAAGAAAATAACTCAGGGACTATTAAGGTTATTTTTGAAACCCAGGTATTGTCAAATATCCGTGGCATGGGTTACCTCTTAGTGGTTTTAAACACAGTTATTATACTAACGAACCCCTTTTTTCCATTATATCTGAGCGGTATGTCATTTTACAGTTTAAAAATCCTTCTTATAATAAATTATAGCCTCTATTTCTGGTTCTAATTAGAACACCCTGCAAATCAGTATGGGGAAAGCCCGATTATGCCAATGTCACTAAAGTTATAAGTTGCCATACATGGCATCTTTTTTCCCCCTGTAAAATTGCTCCAATTTGAATTTTCATCATCTGTAAGAAGTATACCTCTGTTTTTATTACCTTGATAGCTTGTCCTTCAAATCTTCGGGATTGACAGATGTCCATCAGGCAATATCTCTGCTAAATATTCATAGGTTTTAATGTGTTAACTCTTCTTCAGCATGAAGGATAATTGCTCTTTAATTTCATATTAACTTAACTCTTTTTAAGCCACTGCTTTTTCTGTTTTTGTCCAGACAGGCAGAGGTTCCCCTGTTGCCACATGATAAAGTGTTTCTGGGGCAATGTCCAGACCATCAGGCCAGCACAATGTCCCGATTTCTCTGTTTACATAAAACTGTTTGAAATATTCAATATCAGTGAAGCGGCTAAAAACTCCACCCTTATGGATATACACTGATAAATCAACAATTCCTTTTTTGCCATCTTTAAAAATAAGCTCAAGTTTATAACCTTCAATATACTTTGCATCTATAATATCATAATTCATTAGCCCTCCTTACTTTAATGGTTCTATTGGAAATAATGGTTTATGCTCTTTTGACAATTGCCAGTTCTTTAATAGCTCATTTTTATGGATATCTGCCCATTCTATAACAAGACCCAGTGCCCTTGGTGGTAAATATCCTTCCAATATTGCAAAATCTTCAATCCTTATAACTATAGAATAGTTACCATATCTTGCATGGAAGTGTGGTGGATTGTGGTCATCATAATACATAATTATTACTATACCAAAAAATCTACTAATTTCAGGCATTGATAACCTCTCTTTGCCCTGACATCATGAAATATCTTTTTAATATGTTTAACAGAAATTTCACTGTAATACTATTTTTTTTCTAACATAAAAAGTTGTTTTATTGTCCTCATCCTAACCCCCTTTCTTTCTGCATTATTATATACTCGACCTTTCCATAGCCTCACCATAAACCTCAAGACAAAGCTCTATAGCCTCATTTATCCTTTCCAACAGCTCATCAAGTGACCTTGCCTGAGTGTGACATCCCTTTAATTGAGGCACTTGAGCAATATAGTAACCTTCTTTATCCTGTTCCATGATAACAGTGAACTCTCTCGTTTTTCACCCCCTGTTTTTTCATTTTACATTAAAAAATCCGTTCTTTCTATAACTAAAATATCCATTTTTATAATTATGACATGCCCGTTAAGCATCACATACTATAACTTGAATACTGCCTTTAAAAGATGATCTGTTTTTTTATCGCCTCTTTTGACAAACTATCCTCTACCTTACTTTTTTATTTTCAAGTATTTTCCCTGCAATCTAAACTGTTTTCTTTGGTGAAATTGGTGATATGTTTATACGGACAGATAAAAATTATATAATAAAAAATATTTTTGTTAATAAATATTTGCTATTAGGCACAACAAGACAATATTTTATACACAGGTTATGTTTTCAATGGGTTAAGGTGGTTCTGGGATAAACCGGTAAAGCCGGAAGTATGAATAGAAAAGATAAAGGCTATTTTTTTATAACCTTTTTAACATAGACATCCTCGTCTTTTATGGTCATGATAAGGGTCACCTTGTCGCTAACCTTTATATCCTCAATAGATGCCTTTTTCCCACCCACTATAATCTCTGTATGTTCATCTATTACGCCACCGTTTATATATTCTTGTTTACCCACAACCTTTTTGACAAGTATTGCCTTGTCCTTTGGCTCCATTATTATTACCTCGCCTGTAATGGTCTTTGTGCCCCTATCACCGGCAAAGACGTAATAAGGCATAATAATACATACTGTAAGTGCAATGCACAAAAGACGCAGCATATCAAGACCTCCATTTTTTAATCTATTATACAATATCTATGAGTTATGGCAAATCTAATAATAAAGACCATTACAGATTATAGAATAAAGGCTTATAAAACCCAAGGCTCAGCTTTTGCAAGAGGGTCAGTCTAACATTATGTTTTGAAAAAAGAGATGAAGATGGTAATATTATTGTGAAAGGAGGCATGTAATGAAACCAGTTGAGGTTATAAAGGATGTCTATATGATAGGTGATTCCGGGATGACCGACTCAAAGGACTGCTCTGTATATCTTATTGATGTGGGTGAACTGATCCTTATTGATACGGGAGCAGGTGATAGTGTTGATAAGATTGTAAAAAACATCAGCGTATTTGGATTAAATCCAGAACGCCTCTCTACAATCATATTAACCCATTGCCATATAGACCATGTAGGCGGTGCAGAGGAATTGAGGAAGAGGTTCAATGCCAGAATTATCATGCATGAAAAGGATGCAGATGTTGTGGAGAGAGGGGATAAAAGGATGACCGCTGCATACTGGTATGGTGTTGACTTTAAACCTTTGTCTGTTGATATAAAGATAAAAACCAGAGAAGAAAAATTAATCTTTGGTGACCATGAGGTCGTATGCATCCATACCCCAGGCCATACCCCTGGCTCTATCTCTGTCTATACAGACATAAATGATAAAAGGGTGCTTTTCGGTCAGGATATACACGGCCCTTTTTTACCTGATTTTGGTGCCAACATGTCAGACTGGAAGAGGTCTATGGAGGCGCTTCTGGCCTTACAGGCAGATATACTCTGTGAAGGACACTTCGGGATTTTTCGTTCTAAAGAGGCAGTTAATGATTATATCGAACGTTATCTGGAAGAATACGGATAGTTTTAAAACCCAAAATCCTGTATAAGCTTTAGGAGGCTATTAAGAGTATGAGACTTTTTCCAAAGGTCTCATGTCTCATTTCCAGAATCTCGGCGTAAAGAGCACAAGAACTGTATATACCTCGAGACGGCCTGCAAGCATGAGAAATGAGAGAAACCACTTTGCCGTCTTTGGCATATGGGCAAAGTTCTCTACAGGCCCGACATCCCCTATCCCAGGCCCCACATTTCCGAGGGTTGCTGCAACAGCCCCAATAGATGTATCTATATTAAGGCCAAGAAAGGTCATAACAAGGACACCGGCTATAAAAAGGAGCATATAAAGGGCTATAAAGGCTACAATGCTGGAGACTATATCCTCAGATACTGTCTTATCTCCCACCTTTACCGGAAACACCCCTCGTGGGTAAAATAGTTTCTTTAGTTGATTGCCGAGGAATTTAAAAAGGACATATATGCGTATGTTTTTGATAGAGCCCCCTGTTGAACTTGCACAACCACCTATAAACATTAATAAAAGAAGGAGGAATTGGGTGGCAAAGGGCCAAAGCTCATAGTCTTCGGTCACAAAGCCTGTTGTTGTAATTATGGATATTGTCTGAAATAGTGAGCCCCTTATTAGGTTTTCTGAGAGTTCTGCGCCGTTTATAAACCTCACGAATATAATAACAAAGGTGGAGATAGCAATAACGCCAAGAAAAAAACGTAATTCAGGGTTTTTTATATAGTTTTTCAATGAACCCTTTAGTGCCCAATAGTGGAGATTAAAGTTTATACCTGCCATGAGCATAAAGAATATAATAACATACTGGATATACATGGATGGATATGCTGCTATATTTGCATTCAATGGTGCATATCCCCCGGTGGCCAGCGTCCCGAAGGTTACACACAGTGCCTCAAAAAAACTTAAACCGCCCAGCATAAGGAGGACCGTCTCTAATACAGTGAAGAGAAGATAGACAAGCCAGAGCAGCTTAGCTGTTTCGCTTATTCTCGGGGATATCTTATCCTTTGTTGGGCCTGGCGCCTCTGCCTTGAAAAGCTGAAAGCCTCCCACACCGAGCATGGGTAGTACTGCCACGGCCAGGGCAATAACCCCCATACCTCCGAGCCACTGGGTCATGTTTCGCCAGAACAATAGACTTTTGGGGACCATTTCTATGTCCGTAAGGATTGTTGCCCCTGTGGTTGTGAAACCCGACATGGTTTCAAAAAAAGCGTCTGTTAAAGAAGGTATAGAACCCGATACCATAAAGGGTATGGCACCTATAAGAGAAAAACTTACCCAGCTCAATGAGACAGCAAGAAAACCGTCTTTTGCAGACAGCTCTGAAGGCATGGGGATTAAACGGTTTATTATTATACCCAGTATGGTAAGCCCAGCTGATGTAAAGATATAGATAAGATGTAGCCCATCTTTATAATATAAAGAGAATGGAAGCGGCAAGATGATACATACGCTGAGTATCAACCAGAGCCTTGACAACACATAGAAGACATTGGATATCTTCAAGCTGCCCTCACCTTGAGAACCGATCCTCTATGGTGTGAATAGCCTGGGGGAGTGCAAAGATAATAACCCTGTCCCCTGGTTCTATTATGCTGTCACCGTAAGGTATTAAAACCTCATTACCCCTTAAAATGGCTGCAACCAGTGCCCCCTCCGGGAGTTTCAGGTTTTTTAACATCTTGCCTGTATATTTTCCCTCTCTACTCACCTTTAGCTCTATTGCCTCTGCATCTATCCCGTGAAAAGTGGCAACAGATAAGATATCACCCCTTCTTATGAAACGTAATATGGCATTTGCTGTTGCAAGACGGACATTAACAGTGGCATCTATGCCTATTACAGGCATAAGGGGTAGATATGCCACCTTGTTTACCAATGCTATGACCTTTTGAACACCAATATGTTTTGCCAAAAGGCAGGCTATTATGTTTGTTTCATCGTCTGATGTGACGGCAACAAGGGCATCCATATTGAGTATACCTTCCCTTGCGAGGAGGTCAATCTCTGTTCCATCAACATTAAATACCATAGATTTTTTCAAGGTGCTTGCTATCTGTTTGGATTTTTCCTTGTCTGATTCAAGGAGGTTAACCTGTATATCCCTCTCTTCGAGATTTTTTGCCAGACCCATCCCTATCTTTCCCCCACCGAGTATCATTATCTTTTCAAGGGTCTTATTCTGCTTGCCTGTCATGGCAAGAAGCTCAGAAAGGCTCTCCTTTTTTGTAACGACAAAGACCTGGTCATTCTTGTTTATGTATTCATTACCATCAGGGACTATTGTGTTATGTCCCTTGGATATGGCGACAATCCTAAAGTTTTTCCTCTGTTCCTGCGTCCCCAGGTTTTTTAGCTGGACATTCAGTATGGGTGAATCTGCATCGATCTTTATGCCTACCATGAGGATCTTTCCGTCCTCGAACTCTACTATCTCTGATGCAATAGATCTCATTAGAAGGCGGGTAATCTCTTCAGCCACCTCGTCTTCCGGGTGTATTAAAAGGTCTACCCCCAGGTCCTTCATAGTAAGGACAGATGTATTGCTGTAGTATTCAGGGTTTCTGACCCTGGCTATCTTACGTCTCACACCCATCTTCGATGCTATCATACAGGCAAGGAGGTTGACCTCATCGACGGTTGTAGCTGCTATAAGCATGTCAGCAGATTCAATGCCTGCCTCTCTCAAAATACTCTGGCTTGAGCCATTACCGTTTATAACAGAGATATCAAGAACAGCTTCTATCTTTCTACATTTTTCATTGTCTGCATCGATGACGACAAGGTCGTGTTTTTCCTGGGAAAGGCGTGTTGCAAGATTAAAACCAACTTCACCGGCACCTATGATTATTATCTTCAAACCAAAACCCCTTCAAAAATCTATGAGAATTGTATAACCCTAACAAAAATATCTCCATGTGTCAATTTGGTAAATATTATATCTACAACCTTATAAAAACGCTAAGGTTTCTAACGACGTCCCTCTATAGGCAGGTATAAGCTGTAGACAAAGACTATTGGGTTTAAAATCCAAAACCTTACCCGAGTGTGAGGGATCTGTCCAGAATAAGACTGATTTTGTTCACATATAGACCAAATAAACCAGTTCCAAGGGTCTCACGGATGTGTCACAGGGTTAATGGAGAACCTCTATGGGCTCGTATTTGGTCCCTTGAAAAGCTGGATAGATGCCGGCAGCTATACCAACAAGTATGCTTATAAAGATGGATAGGGATATGTTACCAATATGAAGCAGGAAAGGGAAATCCCCGAAATAGTCCACAATAACCGTAATAAGACAGCCTGCCAAGATACCTGCTGTCCCCCCTATCAATGCAACTATTACTGATTCAGAGAGAAACTGGAGTATGATATCCTTTTTCTTTGAGCCCACCACCCTCCTTATGCCTATCTCCATCTTTCTCTCTGCCACAGATAAAAGCATGATGGCGAATATACCGAGCCCCCCTATGAGAAAAGATACAGTGGATGCTATTATGGTGAGGACAGACACGAGCCTTATACCTTCTTCCCTTGTCCTCAATATATCATCTAATGTGAATATGGAAAAATCATCCTTTTGCCCCTCTTTCAGGTTGTGTATCCTTCTTAAAAGATTTCTGACCTTTATCTTCATATCAGCGAGGTTTACCCCGTCTTTTGTCTGGAGATATGCACCTTTTATATAGTCTATATTGCTATAGCGTCTCATAAAGGTATTCAAGGGGATATATACCTGCAGGTCCTGGTCCTGACCTGCAAAGTCAACGCCCTTCTCCTCTATGACGCCGATTATCTCTGTAGGTGACCTGTATATGAGTATATATTTGCCTATAGGGTCTTCTGATTTAAAAAGATTATCATAAACCTTAAAACCAACTACAGCCCTCTTCTCCACGTCTGTATTGTCCTGTTCTGTAAAAGGCCTGCCCATAATGAGACCGATGTTTCGCACCTCAAAAATATTTGCCGATGAGCCCATTATACTTACCTTGAGGGTGTTTTCCCCGTATCTTGCAGGGTATGTGGTGTCGTAAAAGGGCACTACCTCCTGTATCTCGGATAACCTCTCCTTTAATATCTTTATGTCCCTGGGTTTTAATGTCTTTGCCTCTGCAAACTGCCTTGCACCCCTCCCTGTTACAAATACAAGCCCTGACCTTAAGATTATGAGATTCTTGCCGAACTTACTTATCTCACTGTCTATCTTGAGCTTCATACCAACGCTTATGTTTCCAAAGGCAACAAGACTCATGACCGCAAAGAGTATCCCAAGGAGGGCCAAGGTCATCCTCGCCTTATGGACAAAGAGATTCTGTATGGCTATCTTGATATAAAAGTTGAGTGTATAAATCATCCCCTTATGGCCTCGATAGGCTCTATCCTGCTTGCCTTTAAGGCAGGCTTAAGGCCTGATAGGGTCCCTGTCAGGCAGCTAAAGAGCATGGCAAATATTACAACCTTATATGAAAACTCCATGGGTATACTGAAAAGCCTCTCAAAGACCCCCTCTAACAAAAGACTGAGCAAGACCCCTATAATACCACCAATGAATGTTATAAAAATGGATTCAAAGAGAAAAGACAGGAGTATACCCCTTTTTGATGCACCGTATGCCCTTCTTATACCGATATCCTTTTTTCTCTCCTGTATGGTGAGATAAAACAGGTTGGCAAGGACAAAGCCGCTCACCACAAGGGCAACTATTGATGCTGTCCCGAGAAAAAGAAAGAGTGAGCCGGATATGACACTCATAAACTGGAGGATATCTCTGGAACTCCTTATTGTAAAATCATCCTGGTCCCCCTGAATGCCGTGATTCCTCCTCAATACACTTTTTATGTCCTCTATGGTTTCATCCACATCCCTTGAGGTCTTGACCCTCAGCACACCTAAGTATCTTTTTTCATTGGAGAGTTTAGCTGTCACCGTTGAAAGGGGCATTATAACCCTGTCATCTATATTGGGACCCCCTGCTGCACCGCCCTTTTCCTCCAGGACACCAATTACCCTGACTGGTAGTTTACCTATAGTTATGGTCTTGCCTACAGCATCCTCACCCTTGAACAGTTCATCGTAGACCTTATAGCCGATTACGCATACGGACTCTACATTGAGCACATCATCCTTTTTAAATACAGTCCCCATCAAGAGATTCCATTTATAGGATTCAAAGTAGTTTTCTGTTGAACCTATTATATTGGTCTGCCACTTTCTGTCTTTGTATCTGAGAGTTAGATTCCTGACAGAGTATGCCTTTGTTATGTCGTATACCCCATTTATCCTCTCAATAGATTCAGCATCCTTATAGGTAAGGGTTGTGACCCTCTCCCTTGCCATCCTCTGCCTCTCGCTACCACCAAAGATCATTATTGAATCTGGACCAAGGGCCTCAAATATCTCGTATGCCTTTTTATTCGCACCATCGATGGTTGTGATTATAATGCAGATAGACAGGATACCCAGGGCAACACCGGATAATGAGAATATAGCCCTTACCCTGTAATAAAAGAGGATCTTAAGGGTCTCCTGTAAAAACTCCCTAACCTGTGATATCTTCAGAGATAGTCCCATCCTCAATCCTAACAAGCCTCTTTCCGAATTGTGCCAGCTTTGGGTCGTGGGTTACAACTATTACTGTCTTACCGTCATTGTTGAGCATGCGGAAGAGCTCCATAATCTCGTTGCCTGTCTTAGAATCAAGGGCGCCTGTAGGCTCATCAGCGAGGATAAGGTCAGGGTCGTTTATAAGTGCCCTTGCTATGGCAACACGCTGCTGCTCACCCCCTGATAGCTGGGAGGGCCTGTTGTGAATCCTGTCTGCAAGACCGAATTTTGAGAGGAGTTGTCTTGCCTTTTCCCTGGGGTGCTTTATATTTTTTTTTGAATAGACAATGGGTATGAGGACATTTTCTATTGCATTGAGATAGGGGAGCAAGAAAAATTGCTGAAATACAAAACCAATATGCTCGTTCCTGAACATGGCAAGGGATTCATCATCGAGACCGTCAACACTCCTGCCCATAAAAAAATACTCCCCCTCTGTCTGTTTGTCCAGGAGCCCTATGATATTCATAAGGGTTGTCTTTCCTGACCCTGATACACCCATGAGTATCACGAGTTCACCGGCTTCTATGGACAGGTCTATGCCTTTTAGTATAGGCAGTTCCCTCTCTCCGATAAAATAACTTTTTTTAATGCCTTTAAGGTTGATCACTTTTTAGGACCTGATTGATTCTTTTTGACAACAGGTATGGTTATACGTTCCCCTTCCCTGACACCGGAGATAATCTCTGTGAATCTGTCATCCCTTATACCTATCTCCACATCCCTTCTCATGGGTTTTTGTTCGGTCTTGACATAGACCACATTCTTCCCCTCTTCAAAGCGGACAGCACTATTAGGGACGACAAGGACATCCTTTTTTTCCTCTATGATAATCTTTACATGGGTTGTCATCTCAGGCTTTAGGAATACTGTATCCTTCGGGTCTATCTTAACAATGGCAAGGTAATATACTATATTGTCCTTTATCTCAGGCTGGGGATATATCATGGATATAGTGCCTGTAAACAGCTTTTTTCTATATGCATCCACCCAGTACTCCACCTTCATCCCCTTTTTCACACGGCCTATATCTGTTTCATCCACATATATCCACATCTCGAGCTTTGTGGGGTCTATAATGGTTATGAGGTTTACTGCAGACAGACCTGCAACAACTGTCTCCCCTTCCTGTGTGGTCACCTGGGATACATAACCCGATATAGGGGAATATATCCTGTGATAGCTGAGAGATACATCGAGGCTGTTCAGTTTCTCCTTTGCCTCTTTTATCTTTGCCTTTGAGACCTCTATCTGTGCCCTTGCCACATCAAGCTCCCTTTTCGCCTTATCCACATTGTCCTTTGTGGTAAACTCCTTCTCGAGAAGCCTCAGTTCCCTTTCATAGTTGACCTTGCTGTATGCGTATTGTGCCTCTTTTGCCTCCAGGTCCTTTTTCTGTTCCTCTATCTGGGCCTCCAGGTTCCTCTTTTCTGCAAGTTTTTCCCTGTCATCTATCTTTGCAATAAGTTCACCCTGTTTAACATAGTCACCCACCTGGTATTTAAGGTGGGTAAGAACCCCTGTTGCCCTTGTGCCTACCTTGACTATGGCCCCTACCTGGGATTTTATTATCCCTGTCTGCTCTGAAAAGTGGACCACATCACCTTTTTTTACTGTATATATCTCTTCACCTGTTGTTTTGGTCCTATTTTTCTTGATTATAAGACCTGAAAAGATAGCTGCTATGATTACTATACCTATGAGACCAAAGACAATGTATCTCTTTTTCATTTCCATCCTAATATTCCGTTAGATATGCCACTTTTTGGAGATATGCCAGTGCATTATTCGCCTGATATAGAGAGATAACGAGATTCTCTTTTGCCTTTGTAAGGTCCCTCTCTGCCTGTAACAGAGAGAGTATATCGCCCTTGCCAACCCTGTATTCACCCAGGGCCTGTTCAAAGTTTGTATCTGCCTCCCTTAAAAGCTCATTATAGAGCCTTACATTCTCTATGCTCAATTCATAATCCTTATAGGCCTTTGTTATCTCAAGCCTTACTATCCTTTTAATCTCCTCGAGTCTGTATCTGGCGGCAGCTATGTCGCTGGATGCTGCCTTTATATTGTAATATCTACCTACACCGTCAAAAAGGGGGTATGTGATAGTTAATCCAAAGGTATCCTGCCTGTTGTTGGGTATAATGGACTTATCAATCCTTGACTGCTGTAGCCCTGCATCCAGTTTGGGATACCATTCGCTCTTCTTCTCATTATAGACCATATTGAGTCTCTCTATCTCCTTCATCTGATAGGTTATATCAGGCCTTGACTTAAGTGCCCTATCCACAAGGCTATCAATGTCCTCTTTGGTGCTGGGGCTGGCGAGATTCCCTTCCACATCAAGCTTTTCATTGGGTCCATAGAGGAGGATGGAGTTTAGGTCCTCCAGTGCCTTTTCAAAATCCTTCTCAGAATCAAAGAGCTCTATCTTTGAAGAGGTTAGTCTCACCTCTGCCTGGAGGACATCACTTTTTTTGGCTACGCCTGCCTCATATCTTGCCTTTGTTAGTTCGAATATCTTCTTGCTTGTCTCGTATGCCTCTCTTCTCTTCTCGACAATGGATTTTTTACCCAGGGCAGTATAAAAGGCTGTCTTGATATTAAAGAGTATATCCGTCTTTACTGATTCGAGCCTCTCTTTTTCCCTGCCCACTAAAGACACCGATGCCTGACGCCTTGCATACCTCAAGCCGCCGTCGTATAGTCTGTAAGATAGCGAGCCAGTGGCATTATACACATCGTTTCCTATGCTGCCTGTTGTCCCTGCTCCCCTCGTCGTTGAACTCGAGCCGCTGTTTAGGTATCTCGTATACCCTGCCTGGATATTTGCCTGGGGAAGATATGGGTCTAAGGTAGAATTATATTGATATTCTGAACTCCTGATTGTCTCTTTTTGCTGTTTTATAGGGAAAGATACCTCAAGCCCCCTTTTTATTGCCTCATCCAGGGTTATTGAGTAAAGGTTGCCTGCTATTAATGATAGAAAAAAGCAGATGGTTATCAGGATTTTCATTTTCATTAAGAAAAATGCCGAGGATCGGAATTGAACCAATGACACGCGGATTTTCAGTCCGCTGCTCTACCGACTGAGCTACCTCGGCACTGACTCTATTTTAAACATAAGTGAACATAGTATGTCAAGAGTTTATAAAAAGTCTTGGTCAGCCCTTGTCGATGTTTGTTCTTGTCTTATATCTGCCATGCATGTATACTTATGCGTCTTTGTTTACGGAGGAATTATGGATATAAACATGGATAGATTCTTTAACCCCTCATCAATAGTTGTTTTTGGTGTATCTGACGCACCGGGAAACTTAGGCAGGATAATCACAGGAAACCTGGAGCGGTTTAATTTCAAGGGCAATATATATGCCATAGGACCATCAAGGGGATATGTGGGTGACAGGGAGGTCTTTACAAGCCTTGATGATATAGAGGATACCCCTGAACTGGCCGTAATCCTTGTCCCTGCTGCAAAGGTGCCGTCAATACTCGAAGATTGCGCAAGAAAAGGGATCACCCATGTTATTATTGAATCAGGGGGGTTCTCAGAGTTCTCCACTGACAGGGATGCCCTTGAGAGAAAAATCAGTAAGACAGCAGAGATATACAAAATGAAAATAATAGGACCAAACTGCTTCGGTATTATAAATATTGATGCAGGTGTTGTGTTGCCTTTTTTTATCCTTAGTCCAGATTATATGAGGTCTGGCAGGGTTGCCCTCATATCCCAGAGTGGGGGTATATTCTATGATACATGTATGATAAGCTCCTGTGAGAATATCGGTCTCAGTAAGGTTATAAGCATAGGCAACAAACTCTTGATAGACGAAAATGTATGTCTCCAGTATCTCATCAACGACCCTGCTACACATATAATAGGTCTATATCTTGAACATTTCTCTGATGGGATGGATTTTATGAGGCTTGCATCCAATACTGACAAGCCCATTGTCCTTCTCAAGGCAAACAGGGGTAAGACAAGTCGGGAGATTGCCAGGTTCCATACATCTGCCCTTGCAGGGGATGATGAGGTGGCAAAGGCTGCTATGAGACAGGTAGGTGTTACAATGGTGGAGAGTTTTCAGGATATGCTTAATTGTCTCAAGGTCTTCAGTCTTGAGCCTCTAAAAGGGGAGAGACTCGCTGTTATATCCCGTTCAGGGGGGCATAGTGTCCTGGCTGCAGACAGTGTAGAGCGATATGGGTTCAGGCTTGCAAGATATTCAGATAGTTTCCTTGAATTTGTAAAATCTAAAAAGCTCAATGTCATAAGGGCAACAAACCCCCTTGATGTGGGTGATGTCTACGATTTAAATCTATATACAGATATACTCAGGGCAGCCCTCATGGAGGAGGATGTGGACGGGGTTGTCTTTATAGTAACCTATAGTTCTGAGAGCGATGGAAAAAAGGTCCAGGGGTTTGTAAGAGATGCAGCAGGGCTATCAAGGGCATTCAAAAAGCCTGTTGCCTTATCTGTCATTACCAACAGGGATGAGTGGTTTCCCCTTAGGGAGGCTGCAGATTTCCCGATATTTTCTGACTGCGACTGTGCCATATGGGCATTATCCATGTCTTTAAAACATCACAGGTCTATTAAAAGAAGAAAGCCCGATAGATATACAAAAACATCCATTGAGGTAAAGATAAAAGACCTCCAGATACCTTTATCACAAAATAGAGGGTCATCTTCTGTATTTGAGATGCTTAAGGGATACGAACTCCCTGTGGCAGAATACATGGTGGCAGAGAGCGAGGACGAGGCCATATCATACGCATTAAAGATAGGCTTTCCTGTAGTATTAAAGGATGCCTCTTTTGATATCCTCCATAAGACAGAGAAAAAAGGGGTAGTCCTCAACATCGGCGATAAAGATGAGCTTGTAAACAGGATAAAACAGATGGATGCTAAGAAATATCTAATCCAGAGGATGTGTCCACCGGGCATAGAGGTTATAATCGGGGTAAAATACGATGAGGTTTTTGGTCATATAATCCTTTTGGGCCTGGGTGGTATCTTTACTGAGCTCATAAAAGATAGGTCTATCAGGGTAATCCCTGTTGATGAAGATGATATAGGGGAGATGATCAAGGAATTGAAAGGGGCTGCCTTACTTAAAGGTTTCAGGGGTGCGCCACCAGCAGATATAGATGCCCTCAAAAGGATAATAACCAATATCTGCCGAATGGTTCAGGATAATCCATCCATAAAAGAGCTCGATATAAACCCTGTTATTGTCTACGAAAAAGGAGAGGGTGCTGTTATAGTGGATGCAAAGATGAGATTGATATAGAGACCTCTTTACCCTTTGCTGGCATACAAGACCTATGCAGGGCATGCAGAGGTCTTGTATTGAAGAGATTAATCAACGAGTTTTTTTAGCTTTTCTAATGTAACCTTGATCTGCCCTTCCCTTTCCTTTAGGGAGTTACGAAACTCTCTGTGGTGTGTCCTGACTATCTCTACTTCAAGATGGGACAGATATCTTTCAATAATATTGATAAGCATTTTTACCTCTTCTTTATCCATCTCAAGGGTTATCATAATAACCTCCTTCCAAGGCTTTTTTGATTTATGCCTTTATTTTTTTATTTTCTTATTCTCTTATTAGCACAAATTTCTATTTTTGCAACAACTGTATTGATTATATTCAGTTTATAAGTGGTATTTTAGTATGAAGCCTTCTATCTTCCCAGGAGGTTTTTAGCCTTAATATAATATCTTATTGGTCTTGATTTTTTATAATAGACATTGCACCGGAGCTGTCTTGCACCAAAGCGGTTCTTAAATGTCTTTAACCCCTCCAGGTGTGCACTTGTATTGAAGTCAAACCACCTGTATTCACAGCCACACAGATTTTTCATTATCTCAAGAAACATGAAGTTCATAGGTCTTTTTGGTAGATACTCCTCAAGGACTGATGCATGCCAGCAGACCACATGCTCCCTTGCATAGAAACACAAGGCACCGGCAATGATACGCTGGTTATGTAATACCACCCATAATTTTATATAAGGTGAATTAAGCCTGTATATAATCTCGAATAACCTCCAGTCATAATTTGACAGTGCCGTATCCCCCCATCTTTTAAGGGTATCTTCATATACATGATAATATGCAATCCAGTCATCTAAACTATCTGCCAGCCTTATGGAAAGACCCTCTTTTAAACCTTTTTTGTATGAGCACCTGTGGCCGTGATAGCACCCTGAGAGTATATTATTAAAGCCAAGGGTCAGGTCAACAGTATGGTTTTCATCATCCTCCAGTTCATATAGGTCTAAGAGCCCTAAATCAACAGATAAAGGATCATAGGGATTCCATCGCCACACAAGGTTTTTGCACCTCTTGTCTATATATCTTATCAAAAGTAGGGCATGTTCCCTGTCTATCCCATCCAGGGAAATCCAGTTTCCAAACTGTCCATCTGCAGTAAGAAAATATGTCTTTGATAAACCCTTTCTCAACTGAACGCTAAAAGGTATCAATGCCTTCTTGTTATCAGAGAATATGGCAAGCTCAGGTGCAGGCTTAATAGAATTGTCTGTATATGCCCTCCATATCTCTGCCCATTCCCTTGAATGGAAATAGGTGGCATAGGTGCATCCTGACCAGATGCTGTCCCACTCTTTATTGTCCGGGGATGTGATGTCCTTTATCTTTAACATCTTTATTTGTTCTCTATAAAATAATTTCTTTGATAAATCAATGAATAATTTCTTGATTATAAGGGTGTTACAATGTATAAAAAATACCTGTATTTTAACCTGCATGGAGGTATGGTTTATGTCCTCTAAGGATGAAAAGGTCGGGACGCCACCCTGGGGAAGGTGGCTTGTCCTCCAGGATGAGGTTGACTTCAAGGTGAAGAGGATAGAGGTATTGCCGGGACACAGGCTCAGCTATCAGAAGCACTTCAGGCGTGAAGAACACTGGCAGATAGTAAGGGGTGAGGCTAAGGTGACCATAGACGGCATAGATTACACCCTAAAGGCCGGGGCGTGTATAAGGATACCAAGAGAGTCATTTCACAGGATACAGAATACAGGGGATAAAGAACTCATCTTCATCGAGGTGCAGCGGGGTGATTACTTTGGTGAAGACGATATAGTAAGGATAGAAGATGATTACGGGAGGAATACGAAATGAAGAGGATTTTCAGCGGCATACAACCCACCGGGGAGGTTCATATCGGCAACTATATAGGTGCCATAAAGCAGTGGGTTGAATTGACAGAGGAATATGACTGCATATTCTGCGTTGTAGACTATCATGCCATTACAGTGGAATATAATATAGAAGAACTAAGGGATAGGACAATAGAAACGGCATTGATACTCATTGCATGCGGCCTCACACCGGATAGGTGCAGGCTGTTTATCCAGTCCCATGTCCCTGAGCATACAGAGCTTGCATGGATATTCAACTGCGTTACACCTATAGGAGAACTGGAGAGGATGACACAGTTCAAGGATAAATCAAGACAGCATAGGGCCAATATAAACATGGGTCTAATGGACTACCCAGTGCTCCAGGCAGCAGATATCCTTATATATAAGGCAGGTTATGTACCGGTGGGTGAGGACCAGGTGCAGCATATAGAGTTATCAAGGGAGGTGGCAAGGAGATTTAATAACCGGTTTGGAGATATCTTCCCAGAGCCACAGGTTATACTATCCCATGCGCCGAGGATACTGGGTGTGGACGGTGCAAGCAAGATGTCCAAGTCCATGAACAACTATATAGGACTTCTCGAAGACAAAGATGCAATATGGGAGAAGCTGAGAACAGCTGTGACAGATGTAAACAGGGTTAGGAGGGCAGACCCTGGCAACCCTGAACTCTGCAATATCTGGACAATCCACAGGGCATTTTCACGTGAGGATGAACTCCTTGAGATTGATAAAGGTTGTAGACAGGCATCTATAGGTTGCATAGATTGTAAGAAGGTCCTTTTTAAAAATATGATGGATGAGCTGATACCCATAAGGGATAGGGCAGATTCCCTGAAAAAGGACCGGGATTATGTCATCGATGTAGTGAGAAAAGGTGCTAAAACCTGCAGTGAGATAGCAAAAAAGACCATGGAAGAGGTTAGGTCAAGCCTCGGGATATTCTATCCTTGATGAAACTCCCCACCAAAGCAGGACTGGTGCGCCCTATACCCTGAGACCTTTTTAAAAGGCCCAGGGTATAGTTATTGTGTTTCTATGTGTCTTTATTTAAGTGCACCTTTTTCCTTAAAAAATTTACGTGCCCCTGGATGTATGTATTTTAGGGCATCCGGTGTCAACTGGCCTACTGCTGATTTTGGTGTAAGGTTCTTTGCACCCTTCCAGACAGGGATTATGTCAGGTATGCTGGAGAATATGGCACTTACAATCTTATACATCCTGTCTTCAGGGAATTTATCCATGGCAAGAAGGACTGCAGTGATGGCAATGGCATCAATATCCTTATCAACAGCGCTGTAACAACCTTTTGGGAATTTAGTCTTGTGGAAGACACCGGGGTAAGCCTTGTTTATCATATCTGCCTCTTTTTTTTCAACAGGTATAAGAACCATCTTAAGCCCCGGTGTAGATGAGAGGTCTATTATTGAAGATGTTGGTATTGCACCACTCCAGAAGAAGGCATCTATCTTTCCGTCCTTCATGGCAGCCACAGATTCTGTTGCAGACAGCTTTTCCCTCTTCATATCCTTGTTCCAGTCTATGCCCAATGCCTTTAAGACATAGTCTGCCTGTTCCTCTGTCCCGCTGTTTGGTGCACCTGTGGAGACCCTTTTTCCCTTAAGGTCCATGAGGGTTTTTATGCCTGTCCCCTCCTTTGTTACAATATGGAGGGGCTGTTCATAGAAACCCATAACCAGCCTGAATGGTATTGGCTGTTTTGCAACTTGAGTTAGTTTCCCCTCGTTTGCCCAGACAACATGATAGTCATAGGCAAAGGCCATGCCTGCCCTGCCTGCCAGGAGGAGTTTCATATTGTCTATGGCTGCAGTAGTTGCCTCTGATGTGGCCTCAGTATTGGGGACCTTTTTTCCTATTATACCGCCTATGGCACCGCCTAAGGGGTACCAAACACCGCCTGTCCCGCCTGTTGCAATGCTAAACGAGAGTTTTTCCTGTGCCCATGTTGTGGTAGAGAAAACCGCCATGACCAAAAGAGCAAGCACAATGACAAAAAACCTTACAGATCTTTTCATGTATAACCTCCTTATTTTTATTTAGCCCTTTTTTTTAATACTGTGCAATATAACTATGGCTGCCCCTACCAAAAGAGGTATAATACCCTGGGGGGATAAATTTAAAGGGACAAATGCCATTATAACTGCCGAAGCTATAAGTAAACCCCTCTCTATAATAGAGATGTTATCCTTCAAATATCCTATTATACCCAGCGATAGATAGAACAGGGACACAGAACTTGTAAATAATGCCAGTATAAAACCCTGTATGGTTGCACCTATAATCAAGAGGTTTGCCCCTAACAGGGTAGAGGAAAACTGAAAAGGGACAAGAAAGGCCGGGACTGAGTATTTCCAGGCCTGCATCATGGCGCCAAAGGGGTTGCCTCCTGTAACTGCTGCTGCAGCAGAAGGGGATAGACCCACAGGAGGTGAAACCTCGGATAGGACTGCAAAATAGAATGCCAAAAGATGTGCCACATGCATTGGGACGCCTACCTTAACAAGGGCAGGTGCTACCATAACAACGGTCATTATATAAGTGGCTGTGATGGGGAGGCTCAATCCAATGATCATGGATGCAAGAAGGGCCAAAAATAAGGCAGCAACAGGTATGCCCCCGCTCCATGACATAATAAGACCGGATATCTTAAGGCCCAGTCCTGTTAAAGAAAACATGCCTACAATAATACCAGCAGCAGCAAGTAGTGCTGCAACAGGTATCATATTCTGTGCACCTTCTATGGTTGCCTTTATTATATTTTTGGGTGTTAGCCACTCATTTCTGTCTTTACTGAGAAAACTTGTGGCTATAGTGGCCACTATTGCCCATATGGCTGCTGACTGGGGTGAACGACCCGCTACAAGGAGGGCTATGAGGACGGCAAGGGAGATAAGGTGATACCAGTATCTTTTCATAACCTGACCTGTAGTCAACCCTGATGACTCCGGTGGTTGAAAGTTATATTTCTTGGCCTCGAGCTCTACAAGAAAGAATGTCCCGAGGTAATAGAGGACTGTTGGGAAGATGACCATAATAACTACATCCCAGAAGGAGACATTCAAAAACTGCATGATAAGAAATGCAGCAGCCCCCATAAGGGGAGGGGAGAGAACCGCGCCGATACCACCGGCAGCAATAAGCCCAGCAGCCATATTAGGTGAATAGCCTGCCTTTTTAAGGATGGGCCACATAACAGGCGATACAGACATGGTGGTTGCAACACCACTACCCTGGGGGCCACCAAGGAGGGCTGTGGTGATAACAGCACCCCTGCCTGCACTTGCAGGGCCTCTTCCCATTACAGCAAGAGACAATTCAAGCCAGAAGTTGCCTGCACCTGCTGCATCCATAAACGTCCCGTAGACAACAAAGAGGGTCACGAAAGAGACGCTAACAGACAAAGGGACACCGAATATACCTTCCAGGGTCATATACATATGACCTATAATCCTGTCGAGCTCATAGCCCCGGTGGGTGATAGGACCAGGTATGTAATTGCCAAGCCAGCAATATAGCAAGGAACCAACAAGGACAAGGGTAAAGGTAGTGCCCACAATGCGTCGGGACACCTCTATAAGTAGCACAATAGCTGCTATACCCATATAAAAATCAAGGGGTTCAGGGAGGGTGGAGCGCCTTATAAAACCATCCACATCAATCAGGGCATAGACAATGGTGGCTACACCTAACATAGCCAAAAATATATCCAACCCGGTAACCCATATACGCTGCTTTTTGATGAAGGGATAAAGTGGAAAGGATAAGGCAAAGATGAATCCCATATGAACCATTCTGAAGATATAGGTCTCTATGGGGTAGATAGCCCCGTATATTGACCATACAATAAAGGCAATGGAGAATATACCCATAATCCAGGCAGGTGCACCTTTTAACTGTCGCATGATTTTTTAATCTCCTTAGAGTCAAAAAGTATAACCACAGAAAAATCTGGATGTTGAATAATACGAAAAAAATATATTTTATGTCAATTATAAAAGCCAGGGGAGGGTATCATATAACCCTTCATTTTTAAAAACATTTCTCTTGATGGGCATTTAAAGCTTGCAAAAAGATATAACCCTGTATTATAGACCTCCTGCCCTGACGGGGTGAGATTAAAAGTATCTACATATTAAGCATGGAGCGGCAGTAATCCCTGAAGTTATTGACGCCGATAAAGAACTCCCTCATCATGATAACCCAGTAGTACTGCCCTTTTTTTGTAAGGCGAAGGGTCTTGCCCTCTTTTTTTAATGCACCTGTCATAATGAAGAATAAGATCTCGGCAAAGAGGTATCTGAAGACATTTACCTTATTTTTTTTGGATAGTTTTTCAAGATCGAGACTGAGGCCAAAGAGCTTCATGAGAAAATCGTAGCTTATCTGTTCCTTTAGTGTAAACTCCCTCTTGGCCATGACCGGGAGGATACCTTTATTTATCTGGGATATGTAGAGATTGATATCGAATGTGTTGGCATAGGCACAGCCGTTTAGATAGCCTATAGAACCACTGCCAGCACCGGCATACTCATCAAAATTGACCACATACTCGTCTATTAGTGCCCTGTTTCTTGAAAAACACCATGCTGTTGAGGCTGTGTATCTCTCAGAAAGCATCTCCAGTATCTTGAGATACATCCTGTTACCCCTTTCATAATCCACATCCCCGAGTTTTTTTATCATGGCAGCCCTTGTTGATTTAGATACCATGAGGGGATAATAGGTTATCTGGTCTATATTCAAATCTATCAAGGTAGAGAGGTCTGACTCCAATATCTCCATGGTCTGGGTGGGAAAATTGAATATCATATCCACATTAACTGTATCAAAGTTTCCCTGGGTATACTTCAATCTCTCCTTTATCTCCCTGCCGCTGCCGTATTTATGATACCTCTCTATCAGCCTTAGAAGACCATCGTCAAAGCTCTGGACACCCACTGACAGGCGGTTAATCCCCATATCCCTGAGCTTTTTAATATTAAAAGGTGTCAGGTGGTTGGGGTTGGTCTCCACAGATATCTCTTTAAGGTGGAATAACTGTCTTGCAAGGTCAAGTGTCTCGCTTAGTTCGTCGATGAGTATTGTTGGTGTCCCACCCCCGGCATATAAGGCCTCGAAATTATAATTGAGGTCTTTGTATATATTAATCTCTTTTCTCAGGGCATCAAAATAACGCCTTGCCAGGTCTTCCTTAAAGACTACCCTGTTGAAGGAACAGTATGGGCAGAGTTCTTCGCAGAAAGGGATATGGATATATAAAAGGGTTGGTGTTGGACTATCCCTGTATGGGACAGGCATCTTATCCACAGGGACGAATCTTAAGTATTCTGAGTTCTTTTTTCGAGCAATACTGGTTATTATCTTTTCAATGACCATAACTATTGGAGATTATTGTTTTATCTGGAATATTCCTGATTGAGGCCCTCAAGGGCATTTATGATATCCCTTGCACCTTTAAATGTCTCTTTTTTGTCTCCCTTTATAATCACGCAGGAGGGGGTTGCATTTATCTTGTCTTCCCTGTTCATAAATCTCTCAAAGACATCGTAGATGTGTTTTTCATCAAAGGGTTTGATACTTATACTGTTTTTTTTAAGGTATGCCTCCAGGCCAGAAGGGTCTACTATCCGCTCCTTTGCAGCATTGAATAAGACGGTCTTTACCTTAAAGGTATGTTCCAAATCCTTTTTTTCATTCAGGGCATACAAAAAGTATTTTACATACATGGAGGAGTGTTTGTAGAAGGGCACATCTATAAAGGTCACATTTACTATATTCTTTTTTACGAGTTTTTGGATAACAGGCTCTATCTGGGGCTCCAAATAACTGCAGGGTCCGCAGAAATAATCAGCATACAATCTCACTGTTATTTTCCCTTTCCCGAAAGATGTAAGAAAATCCTTTTTTTCATCTGTCTGGGCATAGGTATTTGTATTAAAAAGAAAAAACACGAAAAAAAAGACTGGTATAATAAAAAACAAGGGCTTAAGAGACCTTTTTATCACTGGTTTTTGCATGAATTTTTATATCTGATATACCATTTTTTGTAAAGAAAAATGTATAATTCAGGCAATGAATATAGAGGTTAGGGTAATAACAAATGCGAAGAAAAGGGAGATAAAAAAAGAAGAGGGCTATTTCAGGGTAAGGCTTACCTCACAGCCCATAGAGGGCAAGGCCAATAAAGAGCTAATAGAATACCTTTCAGAGGTATTCGGGGTAAAAAAATCCGGGATAAGGATTATAAGGGGTGAGAAAGATAAAATAAAGATTATCTCCATCCCGGATTAGAAAGGATTGTTAAGAGCCTTGAATATTTCTCAAACTACATTGCTATGGACCAGCTATCCTCAATGCCTATCCAGTCTTTATATTTTTCCTCTCCCCCTCTGACCCCCCAGTCAGAGTCAATGGTGAGCTTTGAGCTTATGCCGCCCCTTGGATTGCATATCATGACAATCCTTATGCGGTCAGGTTCGTAGACCTCCTTTAGATGGTCGTATATAATATTTATCAGTCTCTCATAGGAGACCACCACATCCCTTAGCTGATACACATACTGTTTCAGGGATTTTAGTTCAATGAGCCTTTTTTTTGGATAGAATGTGATATAAACTACGGCAAAATCAGGCTGTCCGCTCACCCCAAGGAATGTAAACTCCGGTATCTTGATCTTTATCTCATATCCCTCGTTTGTGGGGTTGGGTATGGATTTGAGTATAGATTTATCTATATCCTTGTAGGTCTTTATATTTTTATTGTTTACGTCCATGTTCCCTCCTCTGGGTAATCCTTTAAAAAACCCTGAAAAAATCTCCTTACCTCATCTATCTTTCCGCATGAGAATTGCCCCTCCGGGCACCTGCCTTTCAGGCACTGGGGGCCGGCATGGGCAAATATCTCAGGGGCTACTGCCTGCACAAGTTTTAGCATCTCTATGGCCATCTCCCTTATCTCCCATTGTGCCCTCATACAGCAACGTTGAGAAAAAAAATGAAGCAGCTCCCTGGCATTCATGGTGAGAATAATCTTTGTCTCTGCGGCATTAGGCAGGACGAATCTGGCATCCTCATAGGCCTCTTCACCCTGAATTCCTCTCTGTTTAAGGTTATCAACAATCTCATTGTAAAAATCCTGGATCTTTTCCATAAAGGCAACAAAGCGATCCTTTAATCCTGTATCGGATTCTATGGATGGGGGGATAATATAATCAAAGCCTTTTTCCATACTTACATATCTCTGGGATTGTTGACTGTAGGATGCAATCCTGTGTCTTACGAGCTGGTGTGAACATGCCCTTGATATGCCTTCTACTGCAAAAGTAAAAGTTGCATGCTCTAATGGACTGAGGTGACCGCTTTTCAAGAGCTTTTCTATAAGCCCTTTCTGTCTTTTTATGGTCAAATCCTTTTTTATGCCATGTATATCAAGGGGGCTATAACATAACCTTGCTGCCAGGGCTACTGCCTCAACAGGTTGAGGTGTATAGGCCAATAAGATAACCTTTTGTCTTTTCACCGAGCACCTCTTCATATCTCTATACCCCTTTTTCGTAATTCCTCTGCCTTCCTTGACGAACACTCCTCACACCTAAACTGGGGTCTGGTGTCTTTACTTTTGTCATATCCCTTTGCCCTGACCAGTCTGTAACCCCTTGCCTTTTTGCCGCAATCAACACAGAATACCTCATCCTTTACCTCCCACTGGGCAGTGAGCATCTCTGATGTAAAGATAAACTTATCTACCCAGAAGAATATGAGGCCACCTATGAGATTGGCTATTACTGTTGCAGTTATTTTGTCAAGCATGGAAAGAACATACAGCACAGCAGCCAAAATAGGTGTTGAAAGCTGCCATCTTATAAGATAGAGCCCGTATCTTTTAAAATTTATCTTTTCCATAAATACCCCCTTTGCATTCCCCGGTGAATGCCCTATATTATTTTACTCCTCTTAAGTAGTATCTTCAGTTATAATCTCGTATATATCTATTGTATCCTCAATAAACTCGAGCCTCACATCCTTATAAAGCCTTTTTTTATAAACACCTTTTAGGTTTTTTATCACATCGGGTGTAGCAACAATATGGGCAGAGGTATTTATCGTTGCCCACCCCATAACGAGAAAGGCAATATTCACGACCTTTCCAACAATATCAGTTATGGCATACTTGGGATGACCTATATGGCCAAGGTAGATATTCCCTGTATTGATGGATATGGTTAGCCCTTCCTGTCGGATAGACTTTATTCCATGGATTGCAGCCTTTACAGCCCTTTCTTCGTGGTCAGGGCCTGAAAAAAGACAAAGGTAGCCATCGCCAACATATTTTATAGGGACGCCGTCATATTTTAGAGTTACTTCAGTTAGGTTATAGAATAGCACATTTGTATAATCTGCAATATCTTTAGAATCAAGGGTGAGCGACATCCTGGCAAAACCCTTAAGACCAGAGCATAATACAGTGCCATTAAAGACGCCTTTATCGGGTGTTGTAAGCCCGAGAAGAAAATCCATGCTTACATTGAAAAGCCTTGATATCTTTATCATTGTATCCAGATCCGGCAAAGACAGACCCTTTTCCCATTTAGATACAGCCTGTGGTGATACCTGCAATGCACTGGCGAGATTTATCTGTTTAAGACTGTGTCTCTCCCTTAGTCTACGTATTGTTGAGCCAATATCCATTATGAACTATATAATACAATTGATTTTTTTATTTTTCAATCGATATTTAGTTCAAAAAAATCAACCTATAGTTGAAATATTTGGGCCCTATAGTTTTAAAGACAGACTATAGACTGGAGTCTAATAAAAAACAAAAAAACCTCCTGTTATATCGTAAGAGATATACTGCGGTTTGATAAACATTAATCGTTTGTTGATTTACAATTTAATGCTTTTAAATGTAGTCTTCCCAAGGGTTAAGTGACCCTTGGGAAAGGTCTCAGGTCAATCTGTAAAAACCATTTTCTTGACCTGGAGGCCTGGTATCTCCTTGAGCCTATTTTCCACCTCGGCATAGGCCTTGTTTCCACCATAGAGCTCAAGGATAATAAGCCCATTGGGTGAACAAACATTTTCATTTACCTCGTGAAGACCAAGCCTTGTCTTTATGTAACAGCCAAGTTCTGTGAAGACCTTTTGTAGTTCTGTTGCATTGGTAACCCTGTTGGTCACCATAATACCGATAATGCACCTCTTTGCCATTTTACACCCCTTTTATAGTTTTTAGCTACATCAACTATTATTGAGGCGCCCCTGCAGTTCCTTGAGCTGATTTTTCAGCTCAGCAGGCAGGTCAGACCCAAAGGTTTTAAAGAATTTTTCTATATCCTTTGTCTCCTCGAGCCATGCCTCTTTATCCACATACAAAAGCTCTTCAAGGGTATCCCTGGAGATATCAAGTCCACTCAAATCCAGGTCTTCTGGCTTTGGGATATACCCTATAGGCGTTATCCTTGCTCCTGCTGTTTTTTTGCATCTTTCAATAATCCACTCCAGGACACGGAGGTTTTCACCGTAACCTGGCCATAAAAAATTACCGTCTTTATCCTGTCTGAACCAGTTTACATGGAATATCTTCGGCGGCTTTTCCATCTTTTTGCCCATGTCAAGCCAGTGCTGAAAATAATAACCCATGTTGTACCCACAGAATGGCAGCATTGCCATAGGGTCTCTCCTTATCTCTCCCTGTTTTCCAAACTGGGCTGCTGTCCTCTCAGATGCCATTGTTGCACCGAGAAAGACCCCATGCTTCCAGTCAAAGGATTCAAATACAAGGGGTACGGTATGAGGTCTGCGACCACCGAATATAATGGCATCAATCAAGACACCGTGGTGATGTTCTATGCGGTTGGATATAGAGGGACACTGGCTTATAGGGGCTGTGAAACGGCTGTTGGGGTGGGCACCATATACTATATTCCCTTTTTTGTCTATCATCCCTGGTTTCCATGGCTTACCTTCCCAGTTGATGCCCTCTTCCGGGACATCACCGTCCATGCCCTCCCACCAGACGCTCCTATCCTTGGTTAAGAGTACATTTGTGAATATTGTATTCCTTTTGATGGTCTCCATGGCATTTTTATTTGTCTTTGAATTGGTCCCAGGGGCTACACCGAAAAAACCTGTCTCAGGGTTTATAGCCCATAACCTCCCATCTGTGTCTATGCGCATCCAGGCAATATCATCACCTACAGTCCATATACGGTAGCCCTTGTGTTTTAGTCCTTCCGGGGGTATGAGCATGGCAAGGTTTGTCTTTCCGCATGCACTGGGGAATGCACCTGCTATATAGTGTATATGACCGTTGGGGTCTTCCACGCCCATTATAAGCATATGCTCTGCAAGCCAGCCCTCTGTTCTGGCAAGGTAGCTTGCAATACGAAGGGACAGACACTTCTTACCCAGCAGGACATTGCCACCATATCCTGAGCCTACGCTCCAGATTGTGTTATCTTCCGGGAAATGGAGTATCAACCTCTTTTTGTCATCCAGGTCTGCCTTTCCGTGCAGGCATTTGGTAAACCTGCCATTAGTGCCCAGTTTTTTTAATACAGATTCACCCATACGGGTCATTATCCTCATGTTGAGGACAACATATATACTATCTGTTAACTCCACACCTATCTTGGAAAAGGGTGAGCCTACAGGCCCCATGGAAAAGGGTACGACATACATGGTCCTGCCCCTCATAGACCCGTAGAATATCTGACTTGCCCTTCTGTATCCCTCTTCAGGGGACATCCAGTTATTTGTAGGGCCTGCCATCTTTTTTGTGGAGGTGCAGATATAGGTAAGGTGCTCTGTCCTGGCTACATCGTTGGGTGCTGTTCTGTGGTAGACACAGCCTGGCCATCTCTCTTGATCAAGCTCAACAATCTCTCCTGTGCTTATTGCCTCTTGCTCAAGCCTCTTTTTTTCCTCCTCTGAACCATCACACCAGACAATCCTGTCTGGTTGACACATCTCTGCCATCTCTATAACCCATATCTTCAATTGTGCATGCTTTGTTGGCCAGTTGGTTATATTATAACTTGTTAACATCTCTTATACCCCTTGTTTTTTTAATCTCCTCTAAAATTATTATCTGGCCTCTTTTGTGAAATTAAACGGGCT
>Ga0208198_1000521_pt1 | contig 41923 bp, 35 predicted proteins | sample AD_JPNTR2_MetaG_FD_184446 | JGI IMG/M metagenome (GOLD analysis project Ga0208198, IMG submission 184446) | Active sludge microbial communities of municipal wastewater-treating anaerobic digesters from Japan - AD_JPNTR2_MetaG (SPAdes) (version 2) | ecosystem: Engineered > Bioreactor > Anaerobic...
TGCAATTGAACACGTTCAGGCTTCCAGCCTTGCAGGGATTATGCAGCTGGTACCCGGCAATGTAACCGTCAACCCATCACTCACATCTGCCAATGGAGTAACTATCAGAACCATAGGCGGTATTACTACGGGTACCGGTGGTGACATTAATGGTAATAACCAGAGAGGTGTTGGACTTATGATTAATGGTGCAAGAATTTCTGCTGACGCAAAAATTTCAAAAGAGGGATCAACAAGTCTTACAGAACAGATAGACTATCGTAATTTCCCAACCGAACATATTGAGTCAGTAGAAGTTTTGAAAGGTGTCCTTTCTGCAGAATATGGAGACGTCACATCTGGAGCTATTATTGTTAAAACTAAAACCGGTTATACTCCTTATGAAGTTAAGGTCAAAACAGATCCTCACACAAAGGCAATCGCACTGGGTAAGGGATTCTCTCTTGGAGAAAAAGCTGGAACCCTCAACATAAATGCTGACTATGCCAGAGCTTTTTCTGATTGGGCGTCTCCAGTTGACATTTTTGATAGAACAACATTGAATCTTACTTATTCAAACATTTTTAATACTTCAAAAACTCCATTAAAGTTTAATGCTAGTGTAAATGGTTTTATTTCAGGCAACAATACTGAAGCAGACCCTGATGTCTCTTCTCTCGATTTTTCAAAATATCGCAGCAAAAATCTGACTGTATCTCTATTCGGAAGCTGGATGCTTAACAAATCCTGGATCTCTTCTCTTGATTATAATCTATCTGGTTCTTATGAAAAAGACACAGAACGTGAATATGTTGTAAGCTCACTACTCCCTTTACCATCTACCATTACAAGAACAGAAGGAATTACAACTGGCTATTTTACAAGTCCGACAGATCCTCGTGACAGGAGAGCTGAAGATATCCCGATTTATTTAAATGCCAAATTCACAGGCAACCTCAACAAAAGATTTGGAGAAGACATCCTTTCAAGAACAAAAATTGGACTTGAAGTAAGTACAAAAGGCAATGAAGGTCGTGGGGAGTACTATACTAGCAATCCTCCTCAGTACTTTAGAGGGAGAGAATATTCCGATATCCCTTACATGACAGACTTGAACATCTTCCTTGAAGAAAAACTTACAGTACCTGTCGGAAAAACTTCCTTTGAACTGAGTGCGGGTGGACGTTTTACTAAAATGTTCATAGAAGGATATGATTATGACCCTACAATAGATCCCCGTTTTAATGCCAAATACAAAATAATAGATAAAAGAAAAAAGGAAGGAGTTATACGATCTCTCGCAATACGTGGTGGATGGGGTATTATGCAAAAATTGCCTTCTATATCAATACTTTATCCCGCACCAAGTTACCTTGACAACTGCCTTTTCCAATATAGAAATAGTTCAACCGGAGAATCTCTAGCTGTTATTCAGACAAGTGTAATTGACGAAAGACTACCCTATAATCTTGAACCCGCAAAGACAAAAAATGCGGAGTTTGGAATTGACTTTAACATTCTTGGTGTAGATGCTCAAATTACATATTTTAACGAGAGTTTGACTAATGGTATTTCATCAAACAATTTTTATGTTCCTCAAACTTATGATTACTATAATACTGTTACCAGTCAGACAGCCTCGCCAAAATTTGAGAATGGAAGAGTTTGGGTGAAAAACGAACAAGGTGTATATGAACAGCTTGGTTATAAGACCAACACTGAATACAAGCATTATTCAAGACCAGACAATCGCGCCAAATCAAATAAATGGGGCATAGAATATGATATTAATTTTGGTAAGATTAGCCCAATAAGCACATCTGTTATTGTAAATGGCTCATATATAAGAACAGAGAATGAATATAACGGACAATATTATTCCTATACTGGCTCAGCAGATCCAATAGTACCTTCTCAGAAATTTGAGTATGTATCTATATGGAGCGGAGATAATTCCATGACTAAAGGTACAGGCAGGGAGAGATTCTCTACAAACATCAGCCTCATTACTCACATTCCGTCAATTAGAATGATTATATCTCTTGTCACTCAGTGTATTTGGGTTTATAATACTTGGAATCTTTTTGACGAAGGAAATATTTATTCAATTGACGCAAATGGTAATAGAGTTTTTGGAGATTACAGCAATCAAAACAATACTGTTATCCTTTATCGCGATCCCCTGTACTACATGGATTTTGCCGGGAATATCAGACCATTCAGTGACTATTACACTACAACCGATCAAAATCTAAAAACAAGACTTGGAATGTTAAGGAAAGCCACAGATGTTAGTTACTATTTTAACAAACAAGGTTATGACCCATTCTTTATGGCAAATATTCGAGTTACCAAAGAAATAGGCAAACTGGCCTCACTTTCCTTCTATGCAAACAACTTTACAAATTCAACACCGATTATGAAAGACAAGGCAAGGCCAAATGCTGTTGGAACTAGAGTCAATCCAGGGATCTATTTTGGTGCTGAGTTAAAATTAACCTTCTAATTGACAGTTGACATGAAAAACATAAAAACTATTATATTTCTAATCGCATCAGGTATATCAATCACCGGATGTATGAAAGATCTGAAAAATGATGATTTTTCAGATGATGCTATCAGCGCGACAATAACAGTGACTGTGAATATGCCTGCTGGATATAATTACCCGACAGAAGGGCTTCCTGTATATTTTGTTGATCCAAGTTCAGGCTTAAAGTTCTGTGATACTACAGATGCTGCAGGTGTGGCAACTATAAGAGTCCCTCACGGTGCATATGTTGCCACTACAGAAACCAAACACAGTGTATCCGGCGGTGTTATTTACATCTTTAATGGGACATCTGAAAAAATACGTGTAACACCAAAGGATCCAAGGAGTGTGTCATCCACCATTAATCTCAATGTTTCAAAGGCAGGTCAGATAGTGCTAAAGGAATTATATTACGGAGGATGTATGAATCCTGCTACAGGCAAAAGCTATTCAAAAGATACTTATTTTATCCTTTACAATAATTCAGATGAGGTTGCCTATCTCGACTCACTGTGTTTAGGTGTTGCGGATCCATATAATGCTCCTACCAGCGGAAAAACTTCAAATTGGGTCAAACCTGGCACCACAGAACTTAGAGATTCTGTTCCAATTGCTTCTTTTGGATGGATGTTCCCTGGCAATGGCACATCTTACCCTCTTCAGCCTGGAGAACAGGCGGTTGTTTCGCTAAATGCAATAGATCATACTACAACCAGCATAACATCTGTTAATCTGGGAAAACCTGGCTACTGGGCAGCTTATGATCCACTTCTTACTAGAGGACAGTCTACACCTAATGCAGGAGTGAATCTAATGCAAGGATTCTGGAAAGTGGGAACTGCTACATCATGGGTTGTTTCATCACTTAGCCCTGCAGTAATTTTATACACTATGGGCGGCAAAACTCCTGAACAATTTGTAGCAGATACTTACACTTGGAACCCTGGTTATGCAACAAACAGGAACTTTGACTGCTTAATGGTAGACAAGAATCTTGTTATTGATGGTGTAGAGTGTTTCCGTAATGACACTGACTCCAAAAGGCTTAGACCAGAAATTGATAATGGTTACACAAAAACTGATGGCTCCGGACAGGGGCAGAGCGTTCATCGTAAAATAGATGCTCAAGCTACAATAGCTGCAGGGGGCCGAATTGTATACATGGACACAAATAACTCGTCCAACGATTTTGAAAAAAGGGCAACAGCCTCACTGGTTGGTGTAAATTAAACTAAAGAAGATGAAAAATAAATTAATATATACATTAGCAATTGTGGCCATTGCTTTTAATTCAGAAACGCTTTTGGCACAAAAAAACAAAGTATCGGATAAATGCCTGTATTACTTTGACAAGTTGGAAAAAAGTGCACCATGGATAGTGTCTGAAAATGGTGCAGGACTAGTTTTTAATTCTGCACAGAATTTCTCTTCCTTTGGAGCATTCTACGGCTATGATAATGGGGAGTATAAGAATTACTATGATCCTTCTGAATATAATACTTTCGGAATCTCAACAAAATCTTATGTTAAGGTTAAGGACGTCTATTACTTCGGAGAGCTTATCTACGATTATGGGATAAAACAAAATCAGGGATGGCTCGGAACTATATACCCAAATACAACGAATGATCCTATTGTTGACTCTATCCCAGGGAAAGTACTTAGAGAAGATTATTATCTTAATGGCAAGATTGGGTATCCACTTTCAGATCGAGTTTCTATTGGCTTAGGAGTTAATTATCATACTGCTACTGCTGCAAAGCGAACAGATGGAAGAAATAGAAATACTCTCTCCAGTTTTAACATCTCACCCGGAATTGTCTTTAATAATGGAATATTAAGTCTCGGCCTTAATCTTTCATACAAACATGATGTAGAGAGAGTCAATTATGAATATCTTGGTGATGAAACAGGTAAAGCTATTTATTATATGGAAGGCCTATTTTTCTACTATAAGACTGGGATTACAAATACTACTGTCCTCAATAGAGGGTACTTCAAAGATTATTTAGGTGGTGCACTGCAAGTAGAGTTGAGAAAGAATAACGTGAAATTTTTCAATCAACTCAAAGTTGACTACAACAATGAAGATGATTATGAGGGTACGGGCCTTTCAAAAAGATACGCATATACTGATGGACTTAAATATGACTATTCAGGAACTCTCTCTGTTATTACAAAAACTATTGACAACTATCTGAAGCTGGGCTTCACAAATAATCAACAGTTTAGTTACAATGTCATTACCAATTATGAGTTAGTACCAAACGAAATTAGCACCTGGAACTATTTCGAGTATGGCAAGACTCTTAGATATATGGTAGATGACACAAGATACGGTGCTGAATATAAGGGATTTTTAAAGCGCCAGGATGGCTGCAAATGGGATTTCTCATGGATTTTCACATTGGGTGCTAATTACAATAAAGTCAAAAAGGATTATAAAATATACCCAGCCACCTATCATCAGGATTATGAAAACACAGAAATCTACGCCAACATTCTGAAAAACTTCAGAATAAAAGACATAGCTTTGATAGATGTTGATGTTGAAGGAAGTTATGTCAATGGTGACGGAACAATGCTTGAATATAAGAACCCTATAACAACCGGTAGTCTATTGCTTAACAATTCACTTCTTCAACATGATTTTGCATACAGGACAGCAGACAGGGCAAAAATTGGAGGGGGAATCAAGTACACTCACATTCTCAATGCAACAAAGGGCATAACAGCTTTTTGCAAAGCTTCATACACATACCAATATTTAATTGATGATGGAGGTCTTGACAACATACTCGACGGAGTTCTGCCCGGAACATATAAATCGTTTGTAAATGTGAGTATTGGACTTAATTTCTAATATAAATGTATGTTAAATTAAAGAGGGTGACTAAAAAGAGATTTTTGGTTTCCCTCTTTTCTTTTTTCAGGCAACTTGTTTTTTCGAAGGGAAGATGATTATCTCTATTAAACCATTAGATCTTTGAAGAAAAAGCGGTTTTTTAGGTATTTTTTCGTCAAAATAGAGTGCAGATTGCTAGCATATTTTCTAAGGTTATGGGCTAATGCAACTAGTCCGAACTCGACTGATACTTTAGGGAGCGATTTTAACATAAATCGTTTAAAGCCAGAATCGTATTTGATCTGACCGAATACAGCTTCGGGCTCAACTGGTCTTTTACTTCTGTGCATAAGTCCTCGCTCGCTGGTCAACAACTCCCTTATTAGCTGAATTTGCCAACTTATTTGAGACAAAAAGTTAAGCAACATTTTTAATAATCTGTTTTTTAATATTATACTGTTCCCAAAATTCATCAATAGTCAAATTCTTTAAAGCTGAGAATTTTCTCTTATGGTTATACCAGGATTCAATATACTCAAATACCAACAAGCGCATTTGTTCTCTAGTTATAAGCCTTTTACCATAAATCAATTCTGTCTTGAAGGATTTGAAAAAGCTTTCTGCTACTGCGTTATCCCAGCAATTACCTTTACGACTCATGCTCTGCTTAGCATTAAGAGATTTCAAGATATTGACTGTTTGCTTGCAGGCATATTGAGAACCCTTGTCAGAATGAAAAATCATATTTTTAGGAAAAGCCCCGTTCCTATTGACCATCCTTATAGCCGGGATAACTGTTTTAGATGCACTCATATTATCACTCATCGACCAACTAATGAGTTTACGGTCAAAAAGATCCAAGACACAAGTCAGATAAAGGAATCCATCCAGACAAGAGATATATGTCAGGTCAGACACACAAGCTTTAACAGGCTCTTCATGTATAAAAACCCTATTGAGAAGGTTCGGGGCTACCTCAAAATCATGAGAGGAGTTGGTGGTAACCTTGTGTCGTTTAGAAAGTTTGCTACACAATCCCATTTGTTTCATATGGCTGGCAACAGTCGTTCTGGAAACGACAATACCGCAAGCCAGCAAGTCTTTTGTAAGACGTGGACTTCCATTACGACCCTTGGCTGTAAAGTATGCTTGTTTAATCTTTTTATCAAGTTCCATATAATTCTGTTTGCGCTTGCCCACAGGCTCTTTAAACCAACGATAATAGGAGCTTTTGGATGCATCCAGAACTCTGCACATCACCTCAATCGTCCATCGCTTAGAGTTGTAGTCTTTGATAAACTGAAAGATCAACGACCGCTCTTGGAGATGATGCCTAAAGCTTTTTTTAATATATCGCGTTCTATCTCAGCATCATTTAAACGCTTTTCAAGCTCTACGATTCTCTTGTTCTCTTCGGAAAGAGACTGGTTGCCGTTCCCGGGAAAACTTGAATCTCCTTTCTCTTGGAATTCCTTACGCCATCTATATAGCAAAAATGCCTCTATTCCTAATTCTTGCGCAAGTTCCGAAACATTTTTGCGCTCTAAACTTAGTTTGACAGCATTTTCTTTAAACGCTTTGTCAAAATGCATACGTTGTTTTCTCATAATACACAAAAATAAACTTTTGTGCTTAACCCTGTGTCCTAACTAAGTTAGTAATTCCAGTGTAAAGATGCTCTCAAAGTCGCCATTAAGCCTTTGGGACCTGAATAGATTCAATGTCCTGAAGTCTGGGGTAGAGTATCCTGAAAGCCACATATAGATGATATTTTCCTTTAGTTGTCTCTCTATCTTCCTCCCTGAAAATGTATTGCACATATATCCATAAACGAGAACCTTGATAAGCATCCTTGGATTGTAGCTTGATGTACCGCCGCCCTTGTACTTGGATTCTATTGAACTGATGTCAAGATGGTCGATAACGCTGCTAACTATTCTTGCAGGATGTGTTTGAGGTACTATATCTCCCAATGAAGGAGGAAGGAGTACCGAATCGTTCTCTTTGTAAGATTTAAAGATTACCTTTGCCATGCTTGTTCTTTTTAATGTTCTTATGTTTTTGTCGATATAAAGATACATAATTTAATTGAAACAAGCAAGGGTTATTTACTTTTATATCAAGTAATTAACCCTTTATTTTACGAAAAAATCTTTTTCTCTTCCGGATTTGGCGCCGCGATATATGAAAAAGAGGGCGACTTTACTTTTTAGTCACCCTCTTTAATTTTATTAAACTTGAAATCAAACTTTCCCGCCAAAATTTTTCATAAACTGAACTCTTTCGAACTTCCTTGGATCCTCAATATTTGAGTAATTCAACGCCCCTTTAAAATCTCTGATACTGTTAAATCCATGCCTATTCATAAAAAGAAGAATTTCCTGATTTGCCTCAGAAATAGCATCTGCACCCCTTTTGTAAAGAGCTGTACACATCTGCACAGCTGAAGCCCCTGCAAGAATCTGTTTAATTGCTGTTTCACCTGTATGAATACCTGTACTTGCGGCAAGATCTATCCCGGGAACAAGTGCAGATACAATCCCCATCCATCTTAATTCACGTAAAGACTCTGACTCATTTGAAAAAGCATCAGCTGGAATAATTTTAAGTTTGTTAATATCTATGTCAGGAGAATAAAACCTGTTGAACATCACTACTCCCTTGGCACCATACGCCTTAAGATTATAGACAAAACCGGGAAGATTCGTTACATATCCTGCAATTTTTACGGCAACAGGGATTTTAATCATTTTCGTAACATTTCCAACAACCTCAAGATAATCCTTTTCAATCTCTGTAGATGTTTTATGTACATTCAAGGGCAAAGAATAGATATTAAGCTCAATCCCATCAACGCCTGTTTGCTCAATCTCCTTTGCATAGGACATCCACTCCCCTTTTGAATAACAATTGATACTTGCAATAACCGGGACAGAAATTTTGGACTTGATTTCTTTAAGAAGATTTAAATATTTCTCAATTGAATATTGACGTATGTAATGATGCAAATAATCTGCAGACTCAGGATAATCACTGCTTCTTGATTTAAGAAAGTCTGCCTCGTTGACAATTTGCTCTTCAAAAAGAGATTTGACTACAATTGCTCCTACTTCCGCCTTCTCAAAAGATTCAATTTTATCTAACTGTGTAGTCAAACCTGAACTTGCCGCAATAACAGGTGACTTAAGCGACATCCCCATATAATTTACTGAAATATTTTCCATAATTTTCAGATTTTAAATTGTTTCCAATAATTTTCTAAGACTAACCTTTTCTGCGATAGTATTTCTTAGCCTAGAAATTTCGATCCTTTCCTGTTCCATTGAATCTCTATACCTGAGGGTCACTGTATTATCTTCCAGACTTTGATGGTCAACTGTAATACAATATGGCGTGCCGATTGCGTCTTGACGGCGGTAACGCCTGCCTATACTGTCTTTTTCGTCGTATTGACAACTGAAATCAAACTTTAGATCGTTCATAATATCCCTTGCCATTTCAGGCAACCCATCTTTTTTAATCAAGGGCAAAACTGCAAGCTTGACAGGTGCAATGAAGGCCGGAAATCTCAAAACGACTCTCTCTTCTCCATCAGCAAGTTTTTCCTCACAATAACATGAAGAATAAATGGCAAGAAATGTTCGATCAAGGCCGATTGATGTTTCAATAACATACGGGACATAGCTTTCTCCTGTCTCAGAATCAAAGTACTGTATCTTTTTCCCCGAATATTTCTGGTGTTGACACAAATCAAAGTCTGTCCGTGAATGGATACCTTCAAGTTCCTTAAAACCAAAAGGGAAGTTAAATTCAATGTCTGTGGCCGCATTTGCGTAATGAGCCAGTTTTTCGTGATCATGAAAACGATATTTATCATTTCCAAGGCCAATAGCCTTATGCCATTTAAGACGCTTATCCTTCCAAAATTTAAACCACTCCAACTCCTCTCCGGGACGAACAAAAAACTGCATTTCCATCTGTTCAAACTCTCTCATCCTGAAAATAAACTGCCTTGCCACAATCTCGTTTCTGAACGCTTTACCAATTTGAGCAATACCAAATGGTATTTTTAGCCTCGAAGTCTTTTGAACGTTGAGAAAATTCACAAAAATACCCTGGGCTGTTTCAGGCCTGAGATATATAATATTAGTATCATCGTTAGTATTCCCTAGTTGAGTTGAAAACATTAGATTAAACTGACGTACATCTGTCCAGTTTCTTGTTCCTGAAATAGGGCAGACAATTTCACAATCAAGTATCAACTGCTTGAGAGCAATCAAATCATTAGACTTAAGAGCATCATTCATCCTTTTTGCTACTTCATCAATCTTAGCCTTATGTCTTACTATATTAGGATTGGTTGATACAAATTTTGATTCATCAAACGACTCCCCAAACTTCTTTCTTCCCTTCTCAACTTCCTTCTCTATTTTCTCCTCAATCTTGTCAATATAATCTTCCAAAAGATTGTCAGCACGATATCTTTTTTTAGAATCTTTATTATCGATTAATGGATCATTAAAGGCTCCAACGTGTCCTGACGCTTCCCAGATTTTTGGATGCATAAAGATTGCCGAATCTATCCCAACTATATTTTCATTGAGGCGGACCATTGCGCTCCACCAATAATTTTTAATATTATTCTTAAGTTCAACGCCAAGTGGACCATAATCATATACCGCACTCAATCCATCATAAATTTCACTCGATTGAAAAATAAATCCATACTCTTTGGCATGAGCTATAAGGCTCTTAAATAAATCCTCCTGTGTCATCTTGTTAATTTGTCAACTTTGTAATTTACAAAATTAGTGCAATTTTAGGATTTTTGATAATTTTGAAATTCTTAAAAATTATACATCGCATGAAAAGACTTATTCTTTTATTATTTTCCATCCTTTCTATCAACCTAATTGGTGCTCAAACTTCTACTACAACTTGGACATTTACACAGAAAGATAATGAAGATGGTACTGTTGATTTAATCTTTAAAGCAGAAGTTGCACCACCATGGTATATCTATAGCAGTACCCCGGTTCCCAAAGGTCCTATGCCCACAAAATTTGAGGTTAATGAGATGAAAGGATTTGAGATTGTAGGTTCAATGAGAGATAGTGAAGAAGGCGAAACCAAGTTTGACAAGGCGTTCAAAGTAGATGTAAAGGTCTTTCATGACACTGCAACATTTATTCAGACAATCAGAAAGCTTACAGATTCAACAATTGTTGTAAGCGGACTCCTGTCATGGCAAACATGTAATGGAAAGGAGTGTCTGATAGATGAAACTGACGTTAAATTTGAGATAAAAGGGGTAGAACCATCTCCAGAGCCCCCTGTAAAAAGCAATGATGAAAGCATTTGGATGTTTCTTTTAATTGCATTTGCTGCTGGACTTGGGGGAGTTTTTACTCCATGCGTATTCCCTATGATTCCTATGACTGTGGGATTTTTCATTAGTGGTTCCGGTAATCGAAAAACAGGTATAATTAAAGGAATAACTTTTGGACTTTCGGTAACGCTTATATATACACTTGTAGGGCTTATTGTAGCTGCATTTCAAAGTACTGACACAACAGATGTCCTTGGAACTCACTGGATTCCTAATGCACTTTTTGCCCTCCTTTTTATCATTTTTGCCATCTCATTTTTAGGGGCATTTGAAATAACCTTGCCGGGCGGTCTTGCTAATAAAGCTGATGCAAACGCTGATAAAGGTGGAATTATTGCCTCATTTTTTGTGGCTCTCGCTATGGTTATCGTCTCTTTTTCCTGCACAGGACCATTTGTGGGATCTATACTAGCAGCTGCTGTATCAAGTGGAGTTACTCTTAAGCCGATACTCGGGATGTTTGTGTTTGGACTTGCTTTTTCCCTGCCATTTGTAGTATTCTCTTTTTCCCCTGCTTTAATGAAAAAGATGCCTAAATCTGGAGGTTGGTTAAATATGGTTAAAGTTATATTCGCTTTTATTTTGCTTGCCTTTAGCATGAAATATCTCTCAGCTGTGGATGCCTGGTTTGGATGGGGAATAATTTCAAGGCCACTGGTGATATCAGTATGGATTGTTATTGCAGCTCTGCTGGGATTTTATCTGCTCGGTAAGATAAAAACTCCGCATGATTCAGAAGTTACACATGTAGGTGCAGGAAGAATGATTTCTGCAATTATCTCCTTCACTTTTGCAATTTTCTTAATTCCCGGACTTCTGGGTGCTCCACTGACTTACTTGTCTGCTTTACTTCCTCCTCCAAGTGCAAATACATTTACAATATATGCCTCTACTGCTCGAAATGAATCTTTTCAGGCTTTTACAAAAGAACATGATGTTAATATTGGCGGGAGTGGCCCATGTGAACCTGTAAAATACGCAGATACTGAACATCCGGCGCCATATGGATTAACTGCCTATTATGACATATCTCAGGCTATCGAATGCTCTAAAAGTTTAAAAAAACCAGTATTGCTTGCATTTAAGTCAGCAACATGCAGTGGTTGCAAACTTATGGAAGCAACTGTATGGAGCGATCCAGAAGTCCAAAAAATTCTCAGAGAAGATCTTGTTCTTGCCACTCTGTACATTGACAATAAAACTGAACTTCCTAAAGAAGAACAAGTCTTATCAAAAATTGATGGGAAAGTCAAAAATACACTTGGCAGAAAAATAAGGGACTATCAGGTGTCACATTTTGGAGTTGCATCACAACCTTATTACGTAATTGTAGATCAAAATGAAATTTCTCTTGTTCAGCCTATAGGCGAATGCTCTAAAGAGGAATTCCTGAGTTTTCTCAAAAATGGGGTTGAAAAATACAGATCAAATAACCTCAAATAACTGATCTAAAGGCTTTCTAACTTTTTTGAGAAATTGATGCCTATCTTGAGGTGATCTATAACCGACTGCTCCTATACATGCAGCAGTAAGGCCTTTCTGTCTGAGTTCCAAAATATCATCAAATTGAGATTTGTCAAAACCCTCCATAGGACAAATGTCAATATGCTGTTCAGAGGCAGCACAAATAAGTGCTCCAAGCGCTATATAAGCCTGCTTTGCTGTCCAGTTTGAAAGTTGCTCCGGAGTCATCGCCCCTATCATACCGTTAAGCATATCTCTGTATGTATCAGAACTGCCCTCGGGATAATTATTAATTTCGGCACTTAGTCTCAAAAATGATTCGACTTTATCGGGCCCATATTCTGTGAAGTTTGCAAAAATAAAGAGATGCGAGGCTTCAGTAATTGCGGGTTGTCCAAAAGCAGCCTCACTAAGCTTTTTTCTAATCTCAGGGTCTTCTACAATAAGTGCTTTATATGGTTGTAATCCGTATGAAGACGGTATCAAACTCACTGCCTGTTTCAAATACTCTATTTGCTCTTCATTTAGCTTTTTATCTGTATCAAATCGCTTTGTTGCATAACGCCACTGTAATCCTTCTATAATATTCATTTCTCAATTTTTTTAGTCTTTTGTTAATTTAATAATACATAAAACAAACAAATCTGATATTGGTTCTATAGCGGTTAAATTTCATGACAAAACAGTCTCAATTCAGACTTGTCAGGGCAACTCTCAACAAGTTCTCTTATTGTTTTATTTAAGACAGGATGAATATAATGGGGAGAAATATCAAGAACCGGTAAAAGAACGAATCTTCTTAAATGAGCAAAAGGGTGAGGAATTATAAGCCGCGCTTGATCAAGCACTCTATCACCAAAAAAAATTATATCTATATCTATAACCCGGGATTCATAATCAGAAGCATTACTCTTTCTCACTCTCCCGAGCTCTTTTTCGATAATATTTAATTCATCCAGCAACTCGATTGGAGACAAATCCGTTTCAAGCAGCATTGCAATATTAAGAAACCAGACCGTTGAATTAAAACCCCATGGCTCACTCTCGTAAATCTGAGAAATTTTAGGAGTTTTATAAATACAATCACCAATTCTATCAATTGCACTTCTTAAGTATTTCAATCTATCTCCTTTATTACTGCCAAGTGACAGTATTACTTTTTCCATCTTTTAAAGAAAACCTAATTCGAGTTGAGCTTCCTGACTCATTCTACTTTTGTCCCAAGGTGGATCAAAAACCAATTCAATAGCGACATCGGTAACAGAAGGAACATCCATTACAGCATCATGAATGTCTTGTAGAAGATCATCCATTATAGGACAATTGGGAGCAGTAAGCGTCATCTTTATAAAAACCTTACCACTGTCATCGACTTTTAAATCATAAATCAATCCAAGGTCATAAACGTTGACGGGTATTTCAGGATCATATACCTGTTTGAGTGCTAATACAATATTCTTTTCAACTGAAGTATCTGCCATAGTAAAAATCATTTATTGGCCGAAAAGGCGAGTGCATATAGTTTAATTTGCTTTATCATAGATACCAAACCATTGGACCGTGTTGGTGAAAGGTTGTCCTGCAGACCAATCTCTTTAATAAAATTAAGATCCGCATCCAGAATTTCTTGTGGCGTTCTTCCAGAAAAGACTCTTATCAGAAGAGATATAATTCCCTTAGTAATAATAGCATCACTATCTGCTGTGAAATAAATTTTTCCATCTACATAATCAGCTGCCAGCCAAACTTTTGATTGGCAACCTCTTATTAAGTTTTCATCTATTTTTTTCTTCTCATCTATTAAGGGAAGTGACTTGCCAAGTTCAATCAAGTACTCATATTTATCCAACCAGTCAGTAAAGACAGAAAATTCATCAATTATTTGTTGTTCAACCTCTTTAATTGTCATTTGCCATGCGATTTTATGTTATTCTATTAAGACAACATTCTTATTGCTTTTTGCAATGATTCGATAAAATAATCGACTTCTTCAAGATTGTTGTAAATTGTCAAAGACGCTCTTAACATTCCGGATACACCAAAATGATCCATTAATGGCTCTGAACACATCATACCCGATCTCAAGGCTATTCCCATTTTATCCATCAGCATAGCCATATCAGTTGGATGAATTCCGGGCACATTGAACGAAAAAAGCGGAACTTTGCTGTCAGATGTACCGTATATTATGAGAGATCCAACAGAAGAAAGACCATTCATCATCCTCTCAACCAACTGTCTTTCATGTTCCTTAACAAATTCTGAGTCAATATTATTAATAAATCTTATTGCTTCCCCGAGACCCGCAGCACCTATAAAGTTGGGAGTACCTGCCTCAAATTTTAAAGGGAGCTCGGCATAAGTTGTCTTTTCAAATGACACTCTGCCCACCATATCTCCACCGCCCATCCAGGGCGGTATTGCATTTAAAAAATCTTTTTTGCCGTACAATATTCCTATGCCTGTTGGTCCAAAAAGCTTATGGCCGGAAAATACATAAAAGTCACAGTCAAGTTTCTGAACATCTACATTTAAATGAATAATACCCTGAGCTCCATCGAGAAGTACAGGAACTCCTGCCTTATGGCATATTTCAATTAAAGTATTAACTGGATTAACTACACCTAAAACGTTCGAAACGTGGGCAACCGATGCTATCTTAACCTTACCATCCATGAGAAGGGAGTCCAATTGTTCCATCCTCCAGCAGCCGTTATCGTCAACGGGAAGGACTCTCAATTCGGCCCCATACCTCTCACAAGCCATTTGCCATGGGACAATATTAGAATGATGTTCGCCTTCAGTAATCAAAACAACATCTCCCTTATCTATAAACACCCTGGAAAATGAGTTCGCAACAAGATTAATTGATGCTGTTGTACCTGAAGTAAAAATAACCTCTTCTCTCGATACTGCATTGATAAATTTACGAATCTCCTCTCTCGAATTTTCATATATTTCAGTTGCCCTTGCACTGAGTTCATGCACAGCTCTGTGAATGTTACCGTTAACGCTCGAATTCATTCTGTTGACAAGTTCAATAACAGAACGAGGCTTCTGAGAGGTAGCTCCATTGTCAAAATAAACCAGTGGTTTCCCATTGACACTCTGTTCCAGAGCAGGGAAATTTCTTCTTATATCCAATACATCCTTGATCAACTCCATAAAAATCTTTTGGTACAAAAATAGTAAACAAAGTTTCGATTTGTTTTTTAAAAAACATAATTTTGCCTTAAATGTTTACTGAAACGAAATGTTTGACTACATAAAAGGGAAAGTTGTTGAGTTAAATCCTACTGAAGTTGTGATTGAAACAAATAATTTTGGCTATAGAATTCTTATCTCTCTCCAGACATTCTCTCAATTGACTCCTGACACAGAATGCAAACTCTATTTATACCATCACATAAGAGAAGATACTGAACTGCTCTACGGCTTTTTTGACAAAGAGGAACGTTATATATTCTCTTTACTTATTAACGTTACAGGCGTTGGTCCAAATACTGCCAAACTGATGCTTTCATCTCTTTCTACTGAAGAACTTAGAAATGCAATCATTAGCGATGATATAAATAAAATTAAAAGTGTAAAAGGGATAGGATTAAAAACAGCTCAAAAAATAATAATCGACTTAAAAGATAAAATCATTAAAGGAACTCCTTCGGGAAAAACCGGCGTTATTTCTGTGAGTCCTGTCTCTCAAATTCGAGAAGAGGCATCAAGTGCTCTTGTCCTTTTAGGTTTCCCTAAACAGAATGTCGAAAAAGTGATAGACTCGATACTAAAAGAAAATCCTAACCAAAAACTTGAAACACTCATAAAAGAGGCATTGAAAAGAGTTTAATCTTTTTGTACATTTGTCAAAATAAACAACAATAAAAGACAGTTATGAATATTCCTGCAAATCTTAAGTACAGTAAAGACCACGAATGGGTTAAAGTTGACGGTAATATTGCCACAGTAGGCATCACCGATTTTGCACAAAATCAGCTTGGAGACATAGTTTTCGTCGATATCCAGACAGAAGGCGAAACACTTGATGCATCTGAGATTTTCGGAGCCATCGAGGCTGTTAAAACAGTGGCCGACGCATTGATGCCTGTTTCTGGCAAAATAATTGAGATAAATCCTGAACTGGAAGATGCTCCTGAACTAGTAAATACAGATCCATACGGCAAAGGATGGATGATTAAGATTGAAATTTCTGACCCGTCAGAACTTAACTCTCTTCTCGATGCCGAATCTTACAAGGCAATTTTGTAGTCAGAATTTCAGCAATATGAAACCCACAGTGAATATCTCTGTGGGTTTTTGTTATATTTACACTTGTTAAACAATTAATACGGAGGTTTAATGAAACACAGTTTCGGAAGCGATAATCATTCAGGAGTAGCACCTGAAATAATGGAAGCCATAATTGAGGCAAATGAGGGATTCTCTGTTGCTTACGGAGATGATGAAACCACTGCAAAAGCAATTAGAATTTTCAAAGAAAAGCTTGGTGAAAATGCTGAGCCATTTTTTGTATTTAATGGAACGGGAGCTAACGTTACTGCATTAAAAACACTTACAAAATCACATAATTCCATTCTCTGCCCGGACACTGCTCATATTAATGTAGACGAGTGTGGCGCTCCTGAAAAGGCAACAGGCTGCAAACTTATTCCGCTTCATTCAACTGACGGGAAAGTAAACCCTGAAGAAGTAAGAAAAGAGCTAGTAAATTTTGGAGTTCAACATCACTCACAAGTCAAAGTCTTATCTATTTCACAACCAACAGAGTTGGGCACACTTTACACTCCTGGAGAAATAAGGTCTCTTGCTGATTTGATGCATTCATATGACTGTTTTTTGCACATGGATGGATCAAGAATATCTAATGCAGCTGCTGCTCTAGGATTATCGATCAAAGCTATTACTGCAGATCTTGGTGTGGATGCTCTTTCATTTGGAGGCACTAAAAATGGTCTACTAATAGGTGAAGCAGTAATTTTCTTCAAAAAACCTTTTGCTGAAGATTTTCCTTATGTACGCAAGCAAAATACTCAGTTATATTCAAAAAACCGATTTATAGCAGCACAGTTTATTGCTTATCTGAAAGATGATCTAAACTTAAAACTTGCAAGACATTCCAATGAAATGGCAAAATACCTTGAATATAAATTACAAGGCATCAATGAAGTTAAAATCAGCAGGCCTGTAATGACAAATGCAGTCTTTGCAATTATTCCTGAATTTCTATCTGATGATCTCATGTCCACACACAATTTCAGCGTATGGAATGAAGCCACTAACGAAGTCAGGTGGATGTGCTCATTTAACACTGCCAAAGAAGATGTAGACAACTTTGTAAGTGATATTAAACAATCAATATTGAAATCCAAAGCTTAAAAAAGAGTTAACACTATTAAATACATGGAAGTAACTAGGACATTCGATTTATTGGAAAGGTTGGTTACACTTTATCCAAAAGATGATATATTCAGTAGAAAACACAATGGTATCTGGATAAACTGTTCTTCTCAAGAATACAAGGAGAAATCGCATATTCTAGCATACGCTTTCCTTTCACTTGGTCTTAAACCATTTGACAAAGTAATAACAATATGCAACAATCGTCAAGAGTGGAATTTCATAGATATGGGACTTTCTCTGGCACATCTTGTTCACGTTCCGGTCTATCCCACACTGGGCAATGATGAATATCAACACATATTCAACCATAGTGATGCTAAGATTATTATTGTCGGGAATGAATCAATTTATAAAAGAATAAAACCTGCCGTTTCATCAATGAATACGCCTCCGGATGTCTATTCAATAGATGAAGTACCGGGCATAAAAAGTCTTTCTGAGCTATTTACTCTTGGCAAAAATAATTCCCAGAGATACTTTTCACAAATAGAAGAAAACAAAAGGACTATTGATGAAAATGATTTGGTAACAATTATCTATACTTCAGGGACAACCGGTACTCCAAAAGGAGTAATGCTTTCACATAAAAATTTAGTTTTTACATTTATTGGTTCAGCAGTACAACAGATAAGAGACCATAATCACAAGATGCTTAGTTTTTTACCATTATGTCACGTATATGAAAGAAGCATGAATTATGACTATCAGTATCTCGGCATAAGCACCTATTACGCAGAGAGTTTAGGGACTATTGCCGCAGATCTTGCTGACTGCCACGCAGATGGTTTTTGCGCTGTACCGAGAGTTCTTGAAGTCATGTATAGTAAATTCGAATCTGCAGGAAAAGATCTTAAAGGTATTGCAAAACTTATATATAAATGGGCATTTAATATTGCAAATAAATATGATTATACCAAAAATGGGGTTTTATACAAAACAATGTATGGTTTGGCAGACAAACTTGTCTACAGCAAATGGCGAGAAAAGTTAGGTGGCAAAGAGATGCTTGTGGTATCGGGTGGATCAGCTATTCAGGAAAAGATTGTAAGACTCTTCACTGCTGCAAAAATGTATATATTTGAAGGCTACGGCATGACAGAAACGTCCCCAATAATCGCCGTAAATAATCCAAAAGAAATGATTATCAAAATAGGAACTGTTGGTAAACCTACAGTAGGGACAGATTTGAAAATTGCCGAAGATGGAGAAATTTTAACCAGAGGGCCGCATGTTATGCTTGGCTACTACAAAGACCCTGAATATACAAAAAGCGTTATTGATGAAGAAGGGTTCTTCCATACAGGAGATATCGGAACGATAATAGACGGAATATTTTTAAAGATTACCGATAGAAAAAAGGAGATATTCAAACTATCATCAGGAAAATATATTGCGCCTCAAGTGATAGAGATGATGTTAAATGAATCGTCATATATTGAAAATTGTATGGTCTTTGGAGAAAATCAAAAATTTGCTTCAGCTATTATAGTCCCTAATTTCGAAAATCTCAGATCATGGGCTGTAAAAAATAAAATTTCTTTCACAACCAATGAAGAGCTTATTAATAACAGTGAAATTAAAAAGAAAATGAATCAGGAAATTGATTTGGTTAATAAAAGATTGTCGGACTATGAACAGATAAAAAGAGCCAGGATGGTTAATGATGAATGGACGCCACTTAACGATATGCTCTCACCTACTCTTAAACTTAAAAGAGCTAAGATTTATCAAAAGTATAGAGATATCATCAGCGATATTTACAAAATTTAGGCAATTCTATGATCTTAAAAAAAGCCACAAATCAGGATATTGATGGAATAATTAATATTTGGAAGACCTGCTTTACTGACGATATTGATTATATTAATAACTACATAAAGTATTGCTTTCCCTATTGCAAAACATTAATAGCTCTAACTGATAATAATGAGGTTGCATCTTCCATTACCCTTATTCCAACAGGCGCTATAATCCCAAGGGCATTCAATAACACAAAAGAATTAAAAGGATATTATTTATATGCTGTAGGTACTCTCCCCCAGTTCAGAGGAAATGCAATTTCTCTGCGTTTAATCAATTATGCTATAGAATTATGCAAAAATGAGAGAATGTCATTTGTTATCACCAGGCCATCCAACGATTCACTATATACCCTTTACAACAAATTAGGATTCTCCTATACACTGTACGAAGAACATTTGACAATAGATCTTTATGCCGCAATTAATACTTTTTCATCTAAAATTCAATTGCAAAACTTAAGTGCAGACAAATTATATGAATTAAGGCTCTCGAGAAATGAAAATAAAATCCAAGGCATTCCTGAAAACTATTTCAAGTGGTCAACAGATATCCTTAACTACGCAATTATAGAAGTTGAAGAGCGAAAAGGGATATGCTCTTTAGTTAATATTGATCCTTCAAAAAAAGATTATAGATACTTTTTATCCTATCCGGAAGAGACCTTTCCTAAAATAATTAAGGTTCTCGAAACAAATATTAATGAAAAACATTATAATTTGCTATGCAATGTTATCCATTGTAAATATCCCCAAGCAGAACAAATAAAAATCATCAGGCCCTTAACTTCGCAATCCCCGCATTTCAATATCAGGAAAAGTGGATTATTATTACTATTAGATAAAGAAGTCAATTCTGACTTATTAAACTATTCAATCCTACTCCCTCTGGAGTAAAACGTTCCACGAGGAACATTTTACTCCAATTAAAAACTTATCTTCCAAAATACACTAGCAAAACAGATATATCTGCTGGAGACACACCAGGTATTCTTGACGCTTGTGAAATGGTCTTAGGCCTAATGGACTCTAATTTTTGTCGAGATTCTATAGAAATGGAATTTAAAACAGAGTAATTGAAATCGTCCGGAATATTTAAATTTTCAAGTCGTAATATTTTATCAGCTAACTTTTTCTCACGTTCGATATAACCTCTGTATTTGACACTAATTTCAGTAGTGGAAATAATGTTTAATAAACAATTATAAAATAGTAATATATTATTAAATGCTTGAGGTTTACTAAAAGGAAGTTCAAACTCATTAAAGTAAAATTGCAAATTTGATTTAACAACGTTAAACAAAACAGAAATAAACTCATCAATATTATTAAAAGTTTGAACATTATTGCCATGATAATCAATACTGTTAATTAATGAAAAGTTTAACTTCTCACAAAAAAGATCCGCAAAAAAATTAATTAGCGTTCCACGTGGAACCATAAGCAATAATGTTTCTAAGTCTAAATATGGCCTTGACAGCAACTCGTAAATAGATTTATTTTGAGTTAAATTATTGCTACTGTTTATGCAAACAATATGATTAATACTTTCAGGAGATATTAATGTAGTTTTTAAAAAAGAAAAAAATTTCGAAATTTTGGAGTATTTGTATTTAAAAGAATCGTATCTAACTCTGGACGCTAATCCTAAATTGTAGGAAAGTTCGGTTAAACGCAAGTCGGCATTATCCTGTCGTAAAAGAGTCCGAAATTCTGCCCGTGAGGTAAACATTCTATAAGGCTCATCAACGCCTTTTGTAACAAGATCATCAATTAAAACACCAATGTAAGCTTCGTCCCGTCGTAAAATAAAAGGTTCCTTGCCAATAATTTTTAGATGTGCATTTATTCCTGCCATTAAACCTTGTGCTGCAGCCTCTTCATAACCAGTTGTTCCATTAATTTGACCTGCAAAATACAAGTTGGTAATATTTTTAACTTCTAGAGTGTGAAAAAGCTGTGTCGGAGGAAAATAATCATATTCAACCGCATATCCGGGACGGTATATAACAGCATTTTTAAAACCTTTGATAGCACGAATAGCTTTATACTGTACATCTAAAGGTAATGAAGATGAAAAACCTTGTAAATAATATTCATTGGTATTCCAGCCTTCTGGTTCCAAAAACAATTGATGTGATGCTTTATCAGGGAATATTCGCAATTTATCCTCAATACTTGGACAGTACCGAGGACCTCTTCCATGAATTAAACCATTAAAAAGTGGAGATTTGCTAAAACCATCTCTTAAAATATTATGTACAGTAAGATCTGTATGAGTAATATAGCATTTCATCTGATCGACTCCTGTTTGAATCGATGATGGTGTGTCTAAATAAGAAAATTTATCAGGTTTTTTATCACCAAATTGAACGAACAAGTCTGAAATATCTATTGAACGAATATCTATCCTGGCTGGTGTACCGGTTTTCATCCTATCAACTAGAATACCTTTTGACCTTAATTGGTCTGAAAGAAATAAAGACGAAGGTTCACCGATCCTGCCTCCTATTGTTGAATTAGAACCAATAAATAATTTTCCGTTTAAAAAAGTTCCTGATGTTAAAATAACAGAATGGGCATAAAAAACAGCTCCTAAAGAAGTTTTAACGCCGATAACAGAATTTCCTTCAAATATCAGTTCAACAACTTCGTCTTGCCATAAATTTAAATTGTTAGTGTGCTCTAAAACATATCTCCAATTCATAGAAAAAGATATTCTATCGCATTGAGCTCTAGGACTCCACATTGCCGGTCCCTTGGACTTATTCAGCATTCTATATTGAATAGTACTCGCATCAGTAACAATACCCATATAGCCGCCTAAAGCATCTATCTCTCTTACGATCTGTCCTTTTGCAATACCCCCGACAGCAGGATTACAAGACATTTGAGCAACTTTAAATAAATCCATAGTAACAAGAAGAACTTTTGAACCCATCTTAGCTGCAGCATGAGCTGCCTCACAACCAGCATGACCAGCACCTACAACAATAACATCAAACTTATTAAACATCCAAAATTCTTTTTGATAAATAGTAATCTTCTTTATTTCTCATTATAGATTGCTCTAATTCAGATAAATCATCGTAACCTACTAAATGTAAAATACCATGAATCATCACTCTATGAAGCTCATCATTAAAAGACTGGTTATAAGTTAATGCATTATCTCTAACCCTGTCTAAACTTATAAAAATATCACCTGAAAAAGTAGATTGCTCAGAATTGTCAAATGTTATTACATCTGTATAGTAATCATGAGATAAAAACTTTCTATTCAAATTTAACAAATAATCATCTGAACAAAATATAAAAGAAATATCAGCTAATTTTTTTAATGCCAAAATACCCTCTTCGTGCAAAACAGAAATTATCCATTTGGAACAAGCGCGCTTTGATTTAAAAATAAAAGTAATGTCTTCTGTAAAATATCTTATCATAAGACAGAAGAATTATCTTTAAGCCTGATTTCTAGTTCGTCCCAATATTCCAATGCACGCCGTGTATGGGGAATTACAATCGAACCACCAACTAAATTGGCAACAGAAAAAATTTCAAACAATTGATCTCTGGAAACTTTCAATTCAAAACACTTTTCTAAATGATATTTAATGCAATCGTCACATCTCAAAACCATAGAAGCCACAAGACCAAGCATCTCTTTTGTCTGAGAAGAGAGAGCACCATTTTCATAAGTCCTTGTGTCTAAATTAAAAAAACGTTTAAAAAATAAAGTATTCTGATCAAGAATTTTTTTATTCATCATGGCACGATATGTGCGGAAATCTTCTATTTGGTCCATATAAATTTTTTTACAAAATTAATCAATTCTAATAATAATTTTTTTATAAAATGTCTAAAGTTAGTGTAATAGGAGCCGGAAATGTAGGTGCAACCTGCGCATATGCTATGAGCCTCATGCAAGTAGCATCAGAAGTTATTCTTCTTGACGTTAAACCCGGATTGGCTGAAGGTAAAGCCATAGACATGATGCAAACGGCAAAACATCTCAAATTTGAAACAAGAATAACCGGCGTAACAAATGATTATAAAGCCACAGAAAATTCTGATGTTATTGTGATAACATCAGGGATACCGAGAAAACCCGGTATGACAAGAGAAGAACTAATTGGGACAAATGCATCAATTGTAAATGAGGTAGTAAGCAATTCGCTGAAACATTCACCTAATGCAATTTTGGTAATAATCTCTAACCCAATGGACACGATGACATACCTTACACTTAAGAGCTCGGGTTTACCAAAAAACAAAGTAATAGGAATGGGAGGCATGCTTGACAGCAGCCGCTTTGTATATTACCTTAGCAAGGCTCTTGATGCACCAGCAAGTGATGTGGCAGGTTTAGTAATTGGTGGACATGGAGATACAACAATGATACCACTGATCAGATTTGCCAACCTTAGAGGAATACCTGTCTCAGAACTAACTACAAAAGATGTTTTAGATCAAATTGTCGAAGACACAATGAAAGGTGGAGCAACGTTGACAAAGCTCATAGGCACATCTGCCTGGTATGCACCAGGAGCCAATGCTGCAGCATTGGTCAGAGCAATAGTACATGATGAAAGAAAAGTATATCCATGCTGTGTATATCTTGAGGGTGAGTACTTCCAAAATGATATTTGTATAGGGGTTCCATGTATAATCGGGAAAAATGGTTGGGAAAAGATAATAGAACTGAACCTTAATCTTGAAGAAAGGACGCTTTTTCAACAAAGCGCAGAAGCTGTAAGAACAACAAATAATGTACTAAAGGACTTGAAATTAGTTTGATAGTTCATTCCGGAGATGGAACAATTTTTGTATGAAGAATAATAAGGAGGGGTATTAGCTCAGTTGGCTAGAGCGTTTGCATGGCATGCAAGAGGTCATCGGTTCGATTCCGATATGCTCCACAAAAGTTTTCAACAAATTAATAAGCGCATAACTGGCTGGTTTAAGTATACTTGACAATATTTAGCAAAAGTTTATCCACAATAGCTTTTGTCAAATAGCAATTTATTATTATTTTTACACACTCAAAATCGCATAGATAAAGTTATGGAAGTAAAGAAAACACCTAAAGCCGATCTGGAAAACAAAAAGTTAATGTTTAGGGAGATCGGGCTAATAATTGCTCTTGCAGTTTCCCTGTTTGCCTTTGAGTGGAAAAGCACAGACAAGCAAGAAACAACCCTTCAAGCTGATACAGCTGTTACCATTGAAGAAGAGATGATTCCTATAACTCAAGAAACACCTCCTCCTCCTCCTCCATCAATGGAAATACCTCTCGTTACAGACGAATTGCAAATTGTCGATAATGATATTAAAGTTAACACAGATTTATTAATCAATACAGAAGACGATAAAAATCTGGGAGTGGACATCAAAAATTATGTAGTCGGCGGCACAGGTAAGACAGAAGCAGTTGAAGAGGAAGAGATTCCATTCCAGATTGTAGAAGAAAAGCCAAAATTTATGGGTGGCGATGAAAATACTTTTACAAAATGGGTTTTTGAGAGGTTAGTTTATCCTGAAGTTGCCAAGGAAAATGGCATACAAGGACGAGTAACCCTGCAATTTGTAGTAGATACAGACGGGAGTGTCAGAGACGTTAAGGTTATACGAGGTGTCGATCCTGCATTGGATAAAGAAGCTGTAAGAGTCGTTTCTTCATCACCTAAGTGGACACCCGGAAGGCAAAGAGATAAACCTGTAAAGGTCCGCTATATATTCCCGGTAATTTTCCAGTTAAGATAAAAATACTTACATAAATATTATATAAATGCTGCTTCTTACAGATGCAGCCTTTTACATATAATAAACAACATTAATATTTTATGACATCAGAGAAATGTGTACTTATTGGCATCATAACATCAAATGATGATGAATCTAAAGTAACGGAATATCTTGAAGAGCTGGAATTTCTTGCTGAAACCGCTGGAGCAGTATGTGAAAAAAAGTTTATTCAAAAAATGGAAAAATCCAATAACAAGACTTATGTGGGGAAAGGGAAAATTGAGGAAATCAAAAAATTTATAACAGATAATAACATAAAATTAGTAATTTTTGACGATGAACTCACACCATCACAACTTAGAAATATCGAAACAGAGTTAAAGTGTCAAGTACTTGACAGAACTAATCTTATCTTAGACATATTTGCTCAAAGAGCAAAAAGTGCCTATGCAAAGACTCAAGTTGAATTGGCACAATACCAGTATCTTTTGCCGCGGCTGACCAAAATGTGGTCACATTTGGAAAGACAAAGAGGTGGTATAGGTATGAGAGGTCCGGGAGAAAGTCAAATTGAAACTGACAGAAGAATTATCCTTGATAAAATTGCAAAACTTAAAGAACAGCTCAAAAAAATTGACAAACAAATGTCCTCGCAAAGAGGAAACAGAGGCAGTCTGGTGAGAATCGCTCTTGTGGGCTACACAAATGTGGGTAAAAGCACAATAATGAATCTTTTGTCAAAGAGTGACGTATTTGCAGAAAATAAGTTGTTTGCAACACTTGACACTACAGTCCGTAAAGTGGTAATTGAAAATGTCCCATTTCTCCTAAGCGATACAGTAGGGTTTATAAGAAAATTGCCTCATCAATTAGTGGAATCATTTAAAAGCACACTTGACGAGGTTAGAGAAGCAGATATATTAATGCATATAGTAGACGTCTCTCATCCAGGATTTGAAGAACAGATAAAAGTTGTGAATGAAACTCTGGCAGAAATTGGTGCAAAGGAAAAGCCACAGTACATGGTTTTTAACAAGATTGATCTATATAAATACGTTCCACAGGATGAATATGACTTTGGGCCAAAGAAACCTGAAAACTACAGTCTTGAAGAGTTAAAGAAAACATGTATGAAAAAGGTAAATAATCCATGTATATTTATATCAGCAAAAGAAAGAATTCAAATTGACAAACTTAAAAATGACATATACACAATGGTTGCTGAAATCCATGCAGGGAGATATCCATTCAATAATTTTCTTTGGTAGTATCTAACTGCCGGCGAGAATATTTAATTATCTGTTCCACAGGTAATCTTGGAACTTCTCTTCCATTAAAACCTCGCGTTGATTTTGCGGTAAAAAGCGAATTTAATAAAGCTTCTTCAGTTGCTTCTATAGTTGCCATAAAAAGTGGTGACATAGCGTCGTTTTGAAGTTCTTCCGGTGTATAAAAAGGTTGAAGTTCATTGACCAAATTTTGTGGTGCGACAGACATAGCTATTACATAATCTCCGCTTCCATTTGAAGCAATACCGCCAGTCTTTGCCAAACCCATAATTGCTCTTTTGGCCAATCTCTCTAAATTGCGTGAAGTTATGGGAGCATCAGTAATAACAACAATCATACAAGAACCATCTACATCTTGTAAAATATCTTTTCTGTAAGGATATTTTTCAAAAAATTCGCCTGCTTTAAATCCATCTACTACAAGATTTCCACCGTAATTTGACTGAACTATTACTCCGACAGTATATCCACCTAAAGTTGCAGGCAAAACACGCGAAGATGTCCCAATACCACCTTTAAAACCAAAACATACGGTACCTGTACCAGCTCCGACACATCCCTCTTCTACCGGTCCCGTCTTAGCATTATTTATAGCCGATAGAACATCCTGCGATGATATTTTTCTTGCTCTGATATTGTTTAACTCACTATCGTTAGTCTCCCCTACTACACCATTAACAGAAACGACACCCTCATTGCCCTTCTGCATAAGAGTATAAGTTATTAATGCATCTAAAGCAGGAGCAATGCTCATAGTATTTGTCAAAATGATAGGTGTCTCAATATTGCCAAGTTCCATTATCTGAGAAATGCCCGCTAACTTGCCAAAACCATTACCAATATAAACCGCAGCAGGAACTTTGTTCCTGAAAATATTGGCTTGATGAGGTATTATTGCAGTAACGCCGGTTCTTATATCATCTCCTTCAATCTTGGTTAAATGACCGACGCTTACTCCGGAAACATCTGTTATAGCATTATATTTACCTGTATTAAAAACGCCAATTTGAATGCCATAATCTCTGACTCGATGTTGAGCAAAAGTAACTATAGACGAGAAAAAAAATAAAAATAAAAAATAAATAAATTTCTCTTTCATACATTTAATCCGATAAATCGCAAAAGTTCATCACAAACAATAGAAGGTTCCTCAAGAAAACCGTTATGACCGGAATGTAGCAAAAAAATTGACTTTGCATCCGAAAGTTCATGTTGTAATATCACCGCCTTATCAACAGGTATATGTATATCATTCATGCCAAAAAATAACAGTAATGGTTTTCGATATTTCTTTAAAAATTCTAAATTGTCAGGTCTATGCATCAAACCCCGAATTGTGGCAATAATGCCCTCTGGATCATGTGTTTCAGCAAGTTCGACGATTTCATAAATTTTCTCATCCATTCGCCGCAAATTTTCCTTTGCAAACATTTTAGGAATAGCAGTTTTAACAATCAACGATAATTTTGCATTCCTTATAAGTTCTATCTCCCTTTCTCTGTCCAACCTCTTCTCATCAGAATCAGCCCATGGAGTTGAATGCATAAGTATCAATCCATCAAAACGATCATAATAGCGCCTTGCAGCTTCTATAGCAACATAGCCACCCATCGAGTGACCAACTATATATGCTGACTCAACATTACACAAATCAAGAACAGAATTAACAACATCTGCCATAAAAGGTATAGAATTCTCTTCCATATTTGAACCAGTTAAACCGTGCCCAGGAAGATCTATTGCTATAACTCTGATTAGATCAGGCAACAAACTTATAAAGTCATCCCAAATGTAAAGTGTCTCAAGATAACCATGAAGAAATACCAAACATTTCCTCCCCCGTATCGTATCAGAAATATGTACGGGAATACCATTACAAGTAGCAAAAAATTCCATTATCCGATATTTACTCAAATTTAATTCTTTTTGAAGATTTTTTATACATTTGTAAAGATACGGGGGCATTTTTTCAAATAAAAATGAAAAGCCGCATAATGGGGAAAAAACAAATAATTCTTATTTTTATTTCTATTCTACTGATAATGTGTCTGGCAATGACAGGTTGCAGCAAAGATACAGACACTATCAGTTTTGTCGGGATATGGGACATAGATACCTCCAGCTTTACTATTGTATACAATGAGCAAGTCGATTCAACACATCCTGAAGCAATGATGTTTCTCAAAAATAACAGAGAAAATATAGTTAGAAGTATAATGAAACCTGAGCAGATTATTTTCAGGAATACAGGCGTAGATTTTGTTTACAAATCTTTCAATCCGGAACTCGTTTATACAGGTAATTATACAGTTTACGAGATTTATGCAAATATTTACAACAGAGTATTCCCTTCCGGCATCACTGCTGCAGCATGCAATTCTCGGAAACTTGAGTTATGCTATACAACTGAATATATGATGTCTATTCTAAAAAATATGTTGACTGAAGAAGACCCCGATTACAATGTTTTTGAGAGTCTTATAATCAGTTTTAAAGGAGTCGGAGTCTATTACAAAAACTAATCCTTAAGTTTCGCCAACAAAAATTCTCTGTTCAGTCTGGCTATATGAGAAATAGAAACATGCTTTGGACATTCCATTTCACATGCTCTTGTATTTGTACAAGCACCAAACCCCAATTCATCCATTTTATCTACCATAGCCTTGACTCTGTTGGCAGCTTCTACCCTGCCCTGAGGTAAAAGTGCAAGTGAACTTACCCTTGATGAAATAAAAAGCATCGCCGAGCCATTTTTGCATGTAGCTACACAAGCTCCACAACCTATACAAGCCGCAGCATCCATACTCTCCTCAGCCTTTTCTTTAGGAATTAATATTGAATTAGCATCAGGGACTCCACCTGTAGAAACAGAAATATAACCACCTGCCTGTAATATCTGATCAAAAGCATTTCGGTTTACAATAAGATCCTTAATAACAGGCATAGCTGCAGATCTCCAAGGTTCAACAGTAATAGTGTCACCATCATTAAACTTACGCATATGAAGTTGACAAGTAGTTATCTCATTGTCAGGTCCGTGAGCTCTTCCATTAATATATAACGAACAAGTGCCACATATACCTTCACGACAATCATGATCAAAAGCAACAGGATCACTTCCTTCTCTGATCAACTGATCATTAAGTATATCCATCATTTCAAGAAATGATGTATCTGGTGAAATATTCGTTACCTTATATGTTTCAAAATGACCTTTAGTTTTAGCATCTTTCTGACGCCATACTTTTAGTGTAAAATCCATAATGAAAATGTTTCTTAATCTTTATAGTTTCTAGTAGAAGGCTTGACAAATTCATAATTGAGAGGTTCCTTGTGCAAATTAGGTTCAACCCCGTCTCCAGCATATTCCCATGCACTCACATACATAAAATTATTATCATCCCTAAGAGTCTCGCCATCTTCGGTCTGCATCTCTTCTCTAAAATGACCACCACACGATTCTTTCCTATCTAATGCATCTAAGGCCATCAACTCTCCTATCTCCATAAAATCTGCAACTTTAAGAGCCTTTTCAAGTTCCTGATTTAATTCAGAGAATGTACCCGGTACTTTAACGTCGTGCCAGAACTGCTCCCTTAAAACTCTGATCTCTTCTATTGCCTTCTTAAGCCCACTTTCGTTCCTGGCCATTCCAACATATTCCCACATAATATGTCCAAGTTTCTTGTGATAAAAATCAACTGTTTGAGTCCCATTTATTGAAAGCAGTTTGTCTACCTTTTTTTTGACATTACTTTCTGCCTCAACAAAAGCAGGATCATTTATATCTGTCTTTGGTACCTGAATCTTGGAAGCAAGATAATCGCCTATTGTATAAGGCAAAATAAAATAACCATCAGCGAGTCCCTGCATAAGAGCTGAAGCACCTAAACGATTCCCGCCGTGATCACTAAAATTAGCTTCACCTATCGCATACAAACCAGGTATAGTGGTCTGAAGATTATAATCTACCCAAAGTCCTCCCATAGTATAGTGGATTGCAGGATATATCATCATAGGTTCCTTGTATGGATTGACATCAGTAATCTTTTCGTACATCTGAAAAAGGTTGCCATATCTCTCTGCAATAACATGCTCGCCGAGTCTTTCTATTGCACTTTTAAAATCAAGAAAAACAGCAAGTCCTGTCTCATTGACACCATATCCAGCATCACATCTCTCCTTAGCAGCCCTTGAAGCAACATCACGTGGTACTAAATTGCCAAAAGCAGGATAGCGGCGTTCAAGATAATAATCACGATCCTCTTCAGGTATTTGAGATGGAGTTATCTCTTTGTTCCTCAGTTTTTTAACATCTTCCAATTTCTTTGGGACCCAAATTCTTCCATCATTACGTAATGATTCGCTCATCAAAGTAAGTTTACTTTGCTGTTCGCCATGAACTGGAATACATGTTGGATGAATCTGAGCAAAACAAGGATTAGCAAAATAAGCACCCTTTTTATAACATTGCCATGCTGCAGAACCATTGCTGTTCATAGCATTAGTAGAAAGAAAGAAAACATTGCCATATCCCCCTGATGCAAGAACTACTGCGTGTGCTCCATGCCTTTCTATCTCTCCCGTAACCAAATTTCTGGCAATAATCCCCTTCGCTTCTCCATTAATCAGAACCAAATCCAGCATCTCATGACGTGTGTACGATTTAACATTCCCAAGATGTATCTGTCGGTTCAAAGCCGCATATGCTCCTAATAAAAGTTGCTGACCGGTTTGCCCTCTTGCATAAAATGTTCGACTTACCTGGGCACCACCAAAAGAGCGATTATCCAACATACCGCTGTATTCTCTTGCAAAGGGAACTCCTTGAGCTACGCATTGGTCAATAATTAAATTACTTACCTCAGCAAGACGATAAACATTTGCCTCCCTGCTTCTATAATCTCCTCCCTTTATAGTATCATAAAAAAGACGATAAACAGAATCATTATCATTTGGATAATTTTTTGCAGCATTAATACCTCCCTGAGCTGCTATAGAATGTGCTCTTCGAGGAGAGTCACTTATACAGAAAACTTTAACATTGTATCCAAGTTCTCCAAGTGATGCTGCAGCTGAAGCCCCTCCTAAACCTGTACCAATAACAATAATTTCTAATTTTCTTTTGTTAGCAGGACTTACAACTTTTATATGTGCCTTATGTTCTGTCCACTTCTGGGACAATGGGCCTTCAGGAACTCTTGAAATCAGTTTTTCGGACATTTTAAACTATTTTAAAAAGTTCACAAAGGTAGGCATATTAAGATAGATAGCAAATTCTAAATCAATTTTTGTAACTTTACAACGCCAGAATTTCGGGAATATAAAATCATGTATAACAGATAATTATCAATAGAATTATGAAAAAAACATTATCTTTTCTTATAACTTTGTGTATCTCCTTCTCCTTAAGTGCTCAAAGTGATATAATACCAAAACCTCAAAAAGAGATCTATAAGGATGGATTCTTTGTTATTGACAAAAATTGTGTAATCTACAGCAACGAAAAAAATGCTTTTAATTGTAACTATCTTCAGGATAAAATTCAAAAAGCCACAGGATTCCCCTTTACCAAAGTCAAAAAACATCCTTTAAACAATTATGTTATACTTGAAGTTGACCCACAGATGGAAATCCCTGTAGAAGGATATGTTTTGAAAAGCGATTCAACCGGAATTATAATTAAAGCAAAGTCAAAGGCCGGAATTTTTTATGGTGTACAGTCATTTCTCCAATTACTTCCACCGGCGGTATATTCAGGAAGGACAACCGGGAGAGAGGAGTGGAAGATTCCAATTTGTAATATAGAAGATTATCCAAGATTTTCATACAGAGGAATGATGCTCGACGTTTCACGGACATTTTTTGATTATGATGTGATAATCAAATATATAGACTGGTTATCTTACCATAAAATTAACAAGTTTCATTGGCATCTGGCTGACGATAACGGATGGAGAATAGAAATAAAAAAATATCCTGAACTTACTACCAAAGGAGCATGGAGAGGCCCGGAAGAAGTATTGCAACCATCGTATGGCTCAGGTAACAAAAGATACGGAGGTTTTTATACTCAGGAACAGATCAAAAAAATAGTTGCTTATGCAGCAGAAAGGAATATTGAAATAATTCCTGAAATTGACCTTCCAGGCCACAGTAGAGCTGTAACATCAACTTATCCTCAGGTTTTATGTAGAAAAACTGATACAAGCCTCAGTATTCAGGGAGAAGGGAAAAATGTCTGGTGTGTTAGTAAAGAAAGTAATTACAAAATGCTTGAAGATATTATAGCAGAAATTGCACATCTTTTTCCTTCAAAATATATTCATATAGGAGGAGATGAGGTAAACTACTCCGCCTGGAAAAATTGTCCGGATTGCAATGCTTTAATGGAAAAGATGGGAATGAAGGAACCGGCTGAATTATTAGGTTACTTTGTTAAAAGAATGGAAAATATTGTCGAAAAACATGATAAGCATATGGCAGGATGGGATGAAATCATTGATGGCGAAAAACTTAGACCGGAAACCAGAGTTTATGCATGGAAAAGTGTTGACAGAGGAATTAACGCAGTTATGAAGGGACAGCCAACAGTAATGCAGCCCAGCCAATTTTGTTACTTGGATATGAAGCAGTCTGAAGTAGAAAGAGGACACAACTGGGCAGGAATTGTAACTCTTGAAAAAACCTATTCATTTGATCCTGCTGCAAAGAATCAAATACCTGACAGTTTAAATTATATGGTACTCGGGGTTCAAGGAGGTTTATGGACAGAACTTCTCAATAAACCTGCAAGATTTATTGAATATCAGACATTTCCCAGACTTGCATCTCTGGCAGAAGTAGGTTGGACAAATCAGGAACTTAGAGACTGGAATGATTTTAAAGATAGGATTGAAAAGAAACATTACAACAGAATGTTCAATATGGGAATATCTTTCCGGCTTCCTCCACCAGTAATTACCTATGAAGGTGAAGCATTGAAAAGCCAACTTCCATATCCTTGGGCAGTAGTAAGATATACTTCTGATGAAAGTAATCCGACAGAATTTTCTCCTGTTTTCAGAGGAGAAATCTATACTGACAATCCTTTTAAATATAGATTTGCAACATTTTATAAAGATGAATTAATAAGCCAGACAGTAAAGGTTAGTAATGTTTCATATAATTACCAAAAGCCTGCAACCAAAATTGAAACATCAATATTATTCCAGTCAAAATTCCCTTTGGAAAACATTTGTGACTATAATTTTAACACTTATTCAAGAAGTATTGGAAAATTAAAAGAAGGAGATTATCTCTTGTATCTTTTTGACAATCCTGTATGCACAAAAAAGATTACTGTTACTTCAGGAATCCCACAAATAGACTTTTATACAATTACTGATGGCTACGTTGAATACTCCTATGACGGAAAAGAGTTTATCAAAGGAAATAAATTTACAGAGGGAATTTCTGTAATTTACCCTGAAAAACCAGTATTGGCAGTTAAAATTGTAATAACTGGAGCAAATGATGGTTCAACAGCTGCATTTAATGACCTGCAAATAGATTAAATACTTGAATATGTTTTAATTACTATATTCTCAGCCTGTTTGTTTAACTCAAAGAGTTCATGTAGATTAAGACCGTTAACTCTCCATTTCTCAATATTTCTTTCAAAAAGTAAAAAAATAGAGGAGTCTGCATTAATGGTGCGACTCATGTAACCACCATTTTTTGAATTATATATTAAATTGAAATTCATGTATTTACTTCCGTTACCGCGTTTTAATGAGAATGTTAAATTTTTAAGACGAAGAGCCTGGTCGCAAGCAAAAGCATTATTTGAAGTTGTAGATTTAACCATTACAGAAGGTTGATTATCTCCAGCCTTTACCCATAGAGGAAAAGCGATTCCTGCAGGAGGATAGCCGAGTATAGTCCACATTATTGTCATTTCAGGATTTTCTCCCTTCTTAATTCCTTGAAAAACAATTGAAGCAGTTGAAATTTTTCGAGGAATGAAATCCTGATCAATAGCCCATCCAGTTCCTTTTTCAGGAGAAAATTCGGGTTTCAAAAGATCAATACCCAAAAGAGAGTGATAAAAAGACCTCGAAAGATTATTAAATATCCATTGCGGAGTGATATTGCAAAAAGGAGCTTGTTTGGAAATGATATCTGAAGCAGTTCTAAACCTTATATAACCCATTCCTTCATTCATCCTGCCTGTGTAGGAAAAATTCGTATATATAAGATATCCCTCAGGAGCTATTTTTGGATCATTTGCATCAACTTTAGTAAATTTTTGGTTATTAACCTCATAATAAGCAGCACCTCCCTCAGCATCAATAACTCCAAAGTTTGCTTCTACTCTTAGAGGTTTTTTTCTGTTATTTAAAAACTTTTCAAAATCTTCCAGGTTCTTACATTGTGAAAGTGCTTCGAACATAAGAACTCCCTCCATATCCATGTTTTTAAGATCATCTTCCTTCAAATTGTATGATGCAGTATTAATAATAGAAAAACCAGCAGAATTAGTACCTGCCCACACAATTCCTGAAGTATCGGGACTGTTGACCAAACCTAAAAAATCGTATTTTTTACCTTTAAAAAACTGAATTCTATTATTATCTTCTCCTGTATCACGATGCTTCCAAAGAAGGGGTCTTCCATCCGGAGTAATTTTTCCGGTAATAATAGCTGATGTACAGGCAATAGACTCTACAATTATACCAAAGGTAAAAATTGATAAAAAAATCAAAATTTTTTTCATAGTTTAAGCTTTTAAAAAAGAGTTAATCCGTCATCTTTACAATTTTTCGAAATATTAAGATGCTCATATGCAAGATCAGTGACTATTCGTCCCCTTGGTGTACGTTGAATAAACCCTTCCTTTATCAAAAAAGGTTCATATACTTCTTCAATTGTTCCAACATCCTCACTAACTGCAGTGGCTATTGTACTTACTCCCACAGGACCTCCTTTGAATTTGTCGATTATGGTTATGAGAATCTTGTTATCCATCATATCAAGTCCCCTTTTATCTATATTCAAAGCATCCAGAGCATATTTTGTTATTTCAAGATTTATTAATCCGTTTCCTTTAACTTGTGCAAAATCTCTTACTCTCCTAAGCAGAGCATTTGCAATTCGTGGCGTTCCTCTGCTTCTTCCAGCTATTTCCTTTGCTGCCTCACTATCTATTTTAATATTAAGAATTGATGCACTTCTTATAATAATTTTTAACAATACATCAGCATCGTAATATTCCAAATGCGACTGAATTCCAAATCTGGCTCTTAAAGGAGAAGTAAGAAGTCCGCTTCTGGTAGTAGCTCCTATTAAAGTAAAAGGATTTAAAGTCAGTTGAACAGATCTTGCTCCAGGTCCTCTGTCAATCATAAGATCAATAGTAAAATCCTCCATTGCAGAATACAAATATTCTTCAACAACAGGTGAAAGTCTGTGAATCTCATCTATAAACAAAACATCTCCCTTATTAAGAGATGTTAACAGACCTGCAAGATCACCAGGTTTATCCAATACAGGACCGGAAGTAATTTTCATTCCAACGCCTAACTCATTGGCCACAATGTGGGCAAGAGTTGTTTTTCCCAAGCCAGGAGGCCCATGAAGCAAAATATGATCTAAAGCTTCTCCTCTAAGCATCGCTGCTTTTACAAAAATTTTGAGATTTTCGATAATTTTTTCCTGGCCCGCAAATTCAGAAAAATCCTGTGGTCTGATCTCTCCATCAAAATCTTTATCTTTGTTTTCTCTCTCTTCACGAGGATCAAAAGCTTTCATTGAAATTTATCTTTTATACAAATATATATTATTCTTTTTATAATATAATTTGATTTTATTTATTGTCTGTTAATATGTTTATAATATTTCTTATTAACTGAAAAAACTATTTATTAACATATATAAACAATTTTAATAACACTTAATTTCAGATTAATCTATTAATAAATAATAATTTATGATTTTTATTAACATTGGTTAATATCATAGCATTATTTTTTTTCAACAATTTTTCTTGTTAAAAATTATTGGATAAATTGATGATAATTAATTATTGAAAAATTTGGAAAATTCAGATACTTTTTAGTATATAAATTTTTCTGAAATAGAAAAAATAACTTATCAATAATTTTCAACATACAATCAAATTAATATAAACAGCTCTTTATTTTTAATGTTAATAAACTATATTTGCTGCAGCGTATGAGTGATGTTATAGAAGAAGCGGTAGATTTCGTAGGACAAGAGTCTAATAAAGAGCTTATTAAATGGGTAAATAGTTCGGAAAAAGGATCTCTTGTTGCAGAAGGATTATGCTGTTCGGCCAAGTCTTTAGCCATGGCATCTGCCATGAAAAAAGGGATTCATATGGTTATTTTAAACAGCAGGGAAGATGCGGTTTATTTTGCTTCAGATCTTTCTGCTCTTTTAGATAGTGAAAGTGTTTATTTTTTCCCGTCTTCAGTAAATACATCCCTTAGAAATAAACATTACGACTCTTCATCTCAAGTTCAAAGAACTGCTGCTATCAAAGCACTGAGCTCTTATTCAGATAATAGTACTAATGATAACGGACGAATTATTCTTGTTGGGTATCCTGAATCCTTTTCTGAAAAAGTTGTCAATAAGAAAAAGCTTAAATCAAGTATTTTAAAAATTTCTGCCGGTGACGCCCTTTCACATGAGTTTGTAAAAGAAACACTTCAACTTAATTCTTTTACAAGGGTTGATTTTGTGCAAGAACCTGGAGAATATGCGCTAAGGGGTAGTATTATTGATCTATTTTCATTTTCAGACAGTAAACCATATAGATTGGATTTCTTCGGTGACCAGATTGAAAGTATTAAAGTTTTCGATATTGACACTCAAAGGTCTTTAGAGGAGATAAAAAGCGTAGAGATTTATCCTAATATATACGAGGGTACAGAATCAGAAGAATTAATAGATGTTTTTTCTTTCACAGGAAACAATTCTATTTTATGGTTGTGTGATTATGATTTTTTTGCTCAAAAGTTGGAATTTTTAGAAGATCTGACAAAGCATAAAAAGATTTTTTTATCATCTGTATCTTCAAATATTTTATGTGATAAAAAAATCTTTTATAAAACTGTTCCACAACCGGTATTTAATAAAAACTTTGAACTGCTTGCAAGAGAAATCAAAGAAAGGCAGAACGCTGGTTACAAAGTTTATATATTAAGTGATAATTCTCATCAAATTGACAGACTCAAGAGCATTTTTTCTTCTTCTTTTTCAGAGGAAAAGGTGATTTTTTTGACTAAATCCATATCTCTTCATGAAGGATTTATTGATCATATTGCTAAACTATGTGTTTTTACAGATCATCAGATTTTTGAAAGATATCACAGGGTAAAGCCTAACAGAAGTGTTGAGAGAAGTGAAAGGCTAACTATCAATGAACTTAATTCATATCAGATAGGAGATTATATAGTTCACATTGATCACGGCATAGGTATTTTCGGAGGTCTTGTAAAGACAAATATCAACGGAAAGCAGCAAGAAGCTGTAAAAATAATGTATAAGGACGGGGATGTAATTTTTGTCTCAATTCATGGTCTTCACCGTATCTCAAAGTACAAATCCGCTGATTCCCAACCACCTAAAATATACAAACTTGGCACAGGTGCCTGGCAAAAACTCAAGAGTCAGACAAAGTCAAAGGTTAAGGATATTGCCAAAGACTTGATTTTGCTATATGCAAAAAGAATGGATTCAAAAGGATTTGCTTTTTCTCCTGATTCTTATTTGCAGAATGAACTTGAGGCATCATTTCAGTTTGAGGATACACCTGATCAGATAAAAGCAACAATAGCAGTAAAGGAAGATATGGAACAGCCTTATCCTATGGATCGTCTTATATGTGGAGATGTGGGTTTTGGGAAGACTGAAGTGGCAATAAGGGCTGCATTTAAAGCAGTTATCGACGGTAAGCAGGTTGCTTTACTAGTCCCTACAACAATACTGGCTCTTCAGCACTATAAAACTTTTACTTCACGTCTTAAAGACTTTCCATGTACGGTTGATTACATATGCAGACTAAGAGGTTCAAAAGAGATATCTGAAATTTCAAAACAGATTGAAAACGGGAAAGTTGATATTATAATTGGTACGCACAGACTGCTAAATAAGGAAATTAAGTTTAAGGATCTTGGGCTGCTAATTATTGATGAAGAGCAGAAATTTGGTGTTGCTGCCAAAGAGAGACTCAGACAAATGAAAACGAATGTGGACACATTGACTATGACTGCAACTCCAATACCGAGGACTCTTCAATTTTCTCTTTTGGGATCCAGGGATCTTTCAATTATTAATACTCCGCCACCCAACAGACTTCCGGTTGAGACTGAAATTATTAGTTTTGACGAGGATATTATTAGAGATGCTATTAATTATGAAGTAGAACGAGGAGGTCAGGTTTTTTTTGTGCATAACAGAGTGGAAGATATTAAAAGTGTTGAAGAGATAGTGAAAAGATTATGTCCAAATGTTAAGACTTGCATAGGCCATGGCCAGATGGAATCTACACAGCTTGAGAAGATTATTCTTGATTTTATGGAGGGTGATTACGATGTTCTTGTTTCTACAACAATTATCGAAAACGGGATTGATATTCCTAATGCCAATACTATTATAATTAATCAGGCACAAAATTTTGGATTGAGTGATCTTCACCAGCTTAGGGGTAGAGTTGGCCGTTCAAACAGAAAAGCTTTTTGCTATTTGATTGTTCCTCCTTTGACTTCTTTGACAGAAGATGCCAGAAGGCGGTTAAAAGCTATTGAATCTTTCTCTGAACTTGGAAGTGGCTTTAACATTGCAATGCAAGACCTTGACATTAGGGGGGCAGGTAACCTTTTAGGTGGGGAGCAAAGTGGGTTTATCAGTGACATTGGTTTTGAAACCTATCAAAAAATTCTTGCTGAAGCTTTTAATGAGATTCGTCAAGAAGATGGAATGTCATTAAATGAAGGAGAAACGAGATCCAAAGAGGAGGAAACATATATTACTGATTGTGTTATTGATACTGATTTTGAGATACTTATTCCGGATGATTATGTAAATATTGTTGCTGAAAAGATAAGACTTTACAAAGAACTTGACTCTCTTACAGAGGATATTGAGATAGATAAATTTCTTGAGGAGATGAAAGATAGATTTGGTCCTGTGCCGAGTCAGGTAGAACAATTAACGTACACTGTAAAACTTAGAAGAATTGCAGTTGAACTTGGTTTTGAGAGGATTACATTAAAAAATGGGATTATGCTGGCTTATTTTGTAAGCAATCAATTATCTTCCTATTATCAATCAAATAAATTCGCAAAAATTTTGTCTTTTTTACAGACTAAATCCAAACGCTTTAAATTGAAAGAACAAAGAGATAAACTGTACATTGCAGTTGAGAATGTCAAGAGTATGGAAAGTGCATATAAAATTTTACTTGAGATGAATAACATATAATATTATCTTTACATTTTTGATGAATCTATTAGTTGATATAGGGAACAGTTCTGTAAAAGCAGTATATGCTTCAAAAGGTAATTTTAGCCCTGTATATAGCTGTTTTAATGACAATTACTTTGAGTTTATATATGATTTAATTAGTGATGAAAAGCCTGATAGGATTTTTATCTCATCTGTGAGAGGTTTTGATGGTGGAGAAAAAGTTAAACTTAAAGAGACTTGTGATGAATTGATAGTGGTAGATTCTAAAATAAATCTTCCTATTAAAATTAATTATTCAACTCCCAATACACTTGGCCCAGACAGAATTTGTGCAGCAGTTGGAGCATCATGTTTTTTTCCGAAGATGGATGTAATAATTTTTGATTTTGGTACTGCGCTTACAATTGACAGATTATCAGCTTCAGGAGAGTTTTGCGGTGGAAATATTTCACCGGGTATGATGACACGAATAAGAGCTTTGCATGATTATACACACATGATTCCCATGATCGATATTCCCGATAAAATTACAGAAATGGGAAAATCTACAAAAGAGGCTGTCGAGTCTGGCATAATTTTGGGAATACTATTTGAATTGGAAGGTTATATGAATCGTAATCCTGATTCAGTTTATATTTTTTCTGGGGGTGATGCGATTTATTTTGCCAAAAGAATGAAAAGGTCGATATTTGTGGTTTATAATTTAGTTATAATGGGCTTAGCCCGGATTGCAGATTACCATGCAGAGTTTTAAAGTGAAAGGGAAAAGGTTGTGTTTAATACTCACTTTTTTTATTATTTGTAGCAAAATGGTTGCACAGACAACCGACGCACTAAGTACTTATACCCCTTATTCGCTTTTTGGCGTGGGAGATGTTTCAAGGCCTGGTACTGCATTTAACAAGAGCATGGGAAGTATAGGCATCGGAGTTAAGGATATGAGATATATTAATTATTTAAACCCTGCTTCAATTGTGGAACGAGATTCTCTTTCGTTTATGGCTGATTTTGGCATGGAACAGAATAATCATTATCTTTCGGGCAATGGTGTAAAATCAGCTTATAACAGTTTCAATATGCACCATTTGCTTATAACTTTGCCGATCTACAAGAGATCAACATTTATTATTGGTGCCGTCCCTTTTAGTAGTGTGGGTTATAAATTTGCCAAAAAGGAGACCGATCCTGAAATAATAAATGAAATGGGCGATGTTGAATATCAAAAATATGGTACTGGAAGCATAAGTCAACTACTTGCCGGGGCGTCTGTTAAAATAAAGAATTTTGCAATTGGCGCAGAGGGAATATACTATTTTGGTACAATTGACAGATATTCCAATGTTGTTTTTTCTTCAAGCACAACATATAGGCAAATTCTTACTGGGTATGACTATGTTGTTGGAGCTTTTTCAGGCAAATTTGGATTGCAGTATACGCAGAAGATAAAACCTGAGATAGAAGCAACCATGGGTATCACTTATTCTCTTAAGACCAAACTCAGAGGTGATATGACAAGATATGCAAAGGCGACTGATATAGCAGGCAATTTGGATACTATCTTATTTGATAAGAAAAATGACCCAGCGATGTCAGTGCCTGCTGAATTGGGTATAGGCTTTTCTGTTAAAAAAAGTGAAAAATGGATGTTTGGTGCCGATTACGTAATTCAGAACTGGTCTGGGATTAATTTTACAGAAACTCCCGGTATAGATTTCAAGGCAGTTAATAGTTCTGCTTTCAGGATAGGGGCTGAGTATACTCCAAACCTTTATGATATACGTTACTATTATAAAAGGATTACCTATAGAGCTGGTCTGTATTATGATCAGTCATACATGAAAGTTCTTGGAAGTCAGGTAAATTCACTTGGCTTCACTTTGGGGATGAACTTTCCTATTTCGAGATGGTTCAACTCATTGGGTTTGACGTTGGATGTTGGTCAAAGAGGCACATCTTCTGACAAACTTGTTAAAGAAAATTATTTTATGG
>Ga0208198_1000523_pt1 | contig 41900 bp, 56 predicted proteins | sample AD_JPNTR2_MetaG_FD_184446 | JGI IMG/M metagenome (GOLD analysis project Ga0208198, IMG submission 184446) | Active sludge microbial communities of municipal wastewater-treating anaerobic digesters from Japan - AD_JPNTR2_MetaG (SPAdes) (version 2) | ecosystem: Engineered > Bioreactor > Anaerobic...
CGCTATCCAGAAGATGTACTATGAGAACATCGACTCATATATCAAGAGCGGCATGGATGAAGAAGCTGCCCGCAACCTAGCCAAGTTTCATGCCGATGCTGCACGGGCATCTGTCCAAGCAGCAATGAAGGATCAAGCAAAGCAATTCCAGTTTTGATACTGGAAAAAATTAAACCCCTTACCATTACGGTAGGGGGTTTTTAAATTACTTTAGAACGGCAGTGGTTCGTTCGTATCAAACATCTTGTCTAGAGGTACATTTGCCAGTTCTGGCGGTACCTGCTTAACTGCTTCAGGCTTCTCACCCTTTAATGTTTCAGGCTTGTAACCCTTCTTGTTGGCCTTGCCACCAGATGAGGACATCTGACGGATACCACCAGTCTTGGTTGCTGCCATCAATACCTTGTCAGCGTTCTTGACACGGTTACTGAATGCACTGGTCCATGCATCGAAGGATGCTGTTGGGCCATACATATTCAATAGCTGACCAGATAGATCCAGCAGCTTGGGGAATGACTGAGCGGGTACTGCCAGTTGTTTGGCAATCTTCTCATTCATCTCCGATTCCGGAACCCATCCAGCATCACGGGCTTCTTTCAGGATACCCGCAACACGAGCCTTGTATTCATTCCACTTATCTTCAGGAGACTTTGCCGCTGGCTTCTTACGAGCCATTTGCCGGGTCTTCTCCATGTCAATGAAGTGTTGCTGATACTCACCATCGGCCTCGATTCGCTTGTGGAAGTCGTCGAACAGTGCGCCCATCGCTGGGTAGTCACCATCTGCACCGATACCTACAGGTTCACCACGACGGGCCACCTTTTGGATCTCCTCGTTCTTGATCGACGTCACATACTCCTTGATCTTATTACCCATGTTGGCAATCTTGTTGATTGCTCCTGGGATTGCCACGTTGTTATATGTGTTGGTATAGATCAGTGACTGACCAGGGGTTGAGATGATGGAGTCGTGAACAAATAGAACTGGCCTAGGTGTCTTGCGATCCTTATTAGCCTCGATTGTTGTCCACTTCACAAGATCACCGTCCATGGCCTGAATAGTCAGAACCGCGAACTGGCGACCCTGTGCAGTACCTAGTGGGTTGTGGAATGCGTCATACTTCATGGTCTTTCGATTGAGGAAGTATTGTGTGCCCTTTGATCCGGACGGCACCAGCTGCTTGGCTACTGTAGGTACTTCAACCTCTTCACCGGTAGTCGGGTTGACCAGTGTGTCAGTCTGCCATTGTGGCTTCTTGAGCATTACTTCAGTCCCATCTGGTAGAGTCTGCTTAGTGATTACTTGGCTGGTGCTTCCGCCAGCAGCCTTATTGACTGGTGCAGCACCTACCGGGGAAATGACCAGATGGTCACCGGTGATACCTTCCAGTACAATCGGCTTATTGAGTACTGCAGAGTACCGACCGATATTCTTCATCATGTTGACTGAAGAGCTATCAATCAGTTGGCGTAGAGACATTTCGACTGCTGACGATAATACATGTGCCGCTGATGTAGTGTCAGGGTAGACACTCTCAGTTAGATACTGTGCTGCCAGATCTCGGTACATCTTGTCAGTCTCCATCAGTTCCAGCATAACATCACTGAACATCGACGCATCCTTACCATACGAGTTCTGCATCAGCGGCTTCTTGAAGAAATCCTTTGCAACACCTGCTAGACCATCTGGATGCTCCGCCTTGGCAGCAGCCCAGAATGCGCGCCATGCCTCAGCCTCTTCAGGCTTGTCATGGAGAATGGCTTGTAGATGATGAACCATCGTATCCATACCGAACACACGCATGTCACTCTGATTCGGATTGGCAGTTGACAGACGTAACAGCGAATCCGAAGATGAGCTACTATCCTTCAGTCCAAAGAATAGCGACTGCAGGAAGATACCGTTCTGATTACCGTCATCGAATGAATGATGGGTCAGAGCCATTGAATGCTTGTTGGTTTTAGGATTGTCGAACAGAGCCTTGGCTTTGAAGAAGTCATCCCATAGGTTAAGTGTACCCAGGGCTTCACCCTTCTCAGTGGCGGTCCACAGAGACATCATCTCTTCATCAACATCGCCGCCAAGATTCTCTAGGGCAGCATTATACTTCTCACCTAGACTGGCAAGCTTCTCACCGATGGCCGGATTGTACAGCCTAATCGCATCGGCCACAGGTAGCTTCGTCACATTGTGAACCGTGTTAGTGTCAATGGCAGTATAGTAGTACATCACAGCATTGTGCATGGTACCGATGGCACCTAGTTCATTCGGAGTCAGCTTATTCAGTTCCGCCTGCACCTTACTTCCGGGGCCATTCAGAACATAGTCAGCCTTACGCTGCATGATGGCGACGCCACGAGGATCAAACAGATGGTCTACCTTGACAGTATCCTGGTAGGCCAGACCTATGACGTCACGAACCACACCTTTGCTTCCCATGTAATCCGTATCGAAGTTATTCGGGTAGAATCGCTGGTTGCTGTTTGAGTGGATCCATTCGCTGTACCGTAGACCAGGAGACTTCTGGATTGACTTCATCGAGAATTCAATCTCAGACTTCTTCTGCTCCATGATCTTGAGTGCTTCCTCTTCCTGTAGCTTACCGAAGTTTGCCACATGAGCGGAATTGTTCTTGTCATATCCTGACGGTACCTTCACTCGGTGCTTGGTAGCTAGGTATGCACCATTGTCAACACCATTGCGTTTTGCAAGTGGGTGTGTGCTGTACATGAACTTACCCTCTGGTGTTGTCTGTACATACTGTGGATCGAATACTAATGCAAGTTCCTTGTTCTTACGATCAAGATCCTTGTTACGGAATACCAGAGCTACTGACCCAAGGATATTCTTGGTTAGATTGGCTGCCTTAGTATTGTATCCTCGGGCACCTACCGCATTCTTAGTCATCTGTGGGCCACCGGCAGAGAGAGCACTACCTGAATGCGTCGGGGTAGAACTTGATCGACGACGAGTCGTATCTCCTACCACCGCTTCAGCAGTACGTAGTAGATTCATTGACTGACGCTTCAATTCTGGTGCAGCCTCAAGGACTACACGACCATTGACATCATTGGTTGGAATGAAATCACCACGATTGATCTTGTCAATCACAATAGCCTTCGCCAGTACGTCAGTACTACCGGGGCTCAGCTTAATACCCATACGACGTAGACCGTTGTCTAGGAAGTGTCGAGTACTGTTGATCACATTTGGCATGTAATCCTGTGTGTCAGCCAGCTGATCAGCATCAGGAGACTTGGCATCCTTCTTGGCAACACCGATCTGTGACGTAGCCTGACCTAGAGCCAGACCTGCCATGGTGGAGATCACTTGCGCGGTCTCCGTATCGGCCATGTTATTGTCGAACAGGACTTTGGCGCCAGCAGGAACCACATTGCCTTCACCGTCAGACATACCTGCATAGGTACCGTTGGTGAACAGTGCTTCCTGCGCATTCATTGTGGCAGTACCAAGATCGGTACCAACCTGATCAATGTAGGTATCCAGTGACTTGTATTGCTCATTCAACCGAGCAGTTACCCTGGCATTCTGCGGTGACAGTGATTCGTCATTGGCCCATTGCTGGGTTTCCATAATCTGCCGGATACCCGTCTGAGCATTGCCGAAGGGATCCGTGGCAATTGCCTTGATAGGTTCTTGCACAGATGCGTATGCAGCACGTTCAGCAGCAAGCTGATCGTTGTAGTCCTGCATAGTGATAGTACGCATCTTCGGTTGACCAGTTGCCGGGTCAATGACTGGTTCACCAGTATTAGGATCGTACACGGGCTCTTGTTGAGCAGCCGGCGAGAACTCGCTACCGGAGATATCTGCAATGTCCTGCCCTGACTGAATTGGCATGCTGTTTTCCAGCATAGGAATACCACGTTCAATGTCAGCAGGTTGCATCGTCGGGATTTGACCGATCGACTGCATGACATCTGAGCGAGGATCCGGTGCTCGGGTAGCTGAATAGCCCAAGCTATTTGAGAACATATCACTCAGTTGTTTTGCTGAAGTGACTGATCCACCACCCAAAGGCGCAACTTTGGTGTTTAATGGAATTGCCATTGTTTACTTCTCCTTAACTAGGTTGGAAGCTTCTTGAGCTACAACCGGGAAACTACCGACTAGAGGTAGCGACTTGACCAACTTCTTTGTACCAGATTCTGTTTCACCGGTACCCAACTCATACATTGCCCTAACAGCACGGTCAGACCATGACAGAGGAGGGCTTGCATCGCGTAGACTCTGATAGGCATATGTGAATGGTGCCTGAGCCGGATCAGCCTTCTTGTTACCGTACAATGGTGCCACAGTATCAATCAGACTTTCTACTCTACCCACGATACCTGAGCCGTACATTGCACGTTGTACCTTCTTGACGTTACTCTTGAGGTATGGATTGTCGTCATCACCGTAAGCTAGAATGTCCTTTAGGATGTTTGCCATATAGGCGAACACTAGGGACATTGCCATAGTAGAGAATGCCTGGAAGCGCATACCTGTGGAACCGTCCTTGATGTAGTCCTTATACATCCTTGGTAGGATGGTTGATGTCATTGCTCCGACGAATCGGGTCATGGCAGTGAACACGCGTAGGCGGGGGTCATGGTAGTACTTCGGCAAATTGGCGGTCTGTGGGTTTGTGACCCGTTGATCGACCATATTACGCAGGCCCACCATCAGTTCATCCCGAAGCTGTTGCACCGGGTTATCAATAGGTAGCCGCTCGCGTGAGCCTGAAGCGATCGATTCTAACATTTCATCTAAGGTAGCCGGGTCAGTACTGTTCATGTGATCCATGATTGACAGTACCTTCTCGACGTCAATACCCCATGACTGCATTTCCTTTAGAGAGTAGAACTGCTCCTTCGTCATGTCAACACCTGTTTGGAATAGACGTGAACGATCCTCCTTCGGGATAGCTAGCAGTGATGTCAGCTTGCTGTTGAGAATATCACCTGCCATTGACAGCGTAGCAATACGAGTAGCATTGGTAATAGCATGCAGGCCGATCATTGAAGAGAACACTTGCATGGTCTTCTTCATATTGGCACTATTTGTTTCAAACTTAGCTTGCGTATTGTATCCGCTATCGTTGTACCCTAGACGTTCGAACAGAGAACGACCCATGTACTTCTTATGGAATTTCTTCACCTTCTTTGCAAAGGCATCCATCTGTTCTTGTGTCGTATTGGGGTCAGAATTCAGCCTGTCAAACTCTTCATCCAGCTTCTTGAGTTCCACATGTGCCCGGCCGTTAGGTGTGTTGCGGGCATAGGACAGACCTAGGGATGCGGTCGTGAATGACACACCCTTATTGATCTCAGAACGTAGCTCGTTGAACATTTCCTTGACAGCCACCCCCAGCTGCTCAGCCACCCTAGGGCCAGAGGTACCCATCGTTGACATAGCGATTTCTGGAATGGAACTTAGCGCGGCTTTCCCAAGCGACGCCAGCATAGTTGCTGTGACACCCCATCCAACCATCTTCTCGATGAATGGATAGTTCTCAAGTGTATTGTAGGTACCCGTGGCGATCTTATAGAAGTCCTTAGTATTCTGGACAGCATCGAGGTATTCAGCTTCGCTACCAAACTCACCTGATTGCTTGGCCAGATGTAGCAGCTTCGCCAGATTGGCACCACCATCACCTAGGTAGATCTTTTGGGCAGCATCAGTGGCAATCCTATGTTTGAAGTTCTCGAATGCGGCGAATATATTGGGCTCGAAGAGGTCATTCAAAGTATGATCCTTGAATACGCCGTGGGCTTCCATCCACGCCTTGGCCGGTCCCGCAACTGCCGGATTACCGGAGATGAGTCCCTGTACTGCATCACGGGCTTCGCGCATACCGCTACCGTTGGCTACCATAGTATTAATCAAACGACCTTCGTTCTGGGCAATCCGTTTTGGATCAATGGTAGCATCTACGAATACGGCATTGAGAGAACCGAACTTCGAGGTATCGTAACCCAGTTCCCTCAGCAGTTCCTCCGCCTGGGCGGTAATTCCATCTGCTTCATCCTTCCAGTGTTGGAGAGTATCAGCTTCAGGTGATCCGCCTATGCGACCACCGTTAGACCACGTAGTCTGCCATGCCTCCTTCAGAAGCTGACTGACCCGACTTACCGGTACCTTCAATTGAGTAGCCAATGTTTCAGCATCAGTAGTACTCCATTCACCGATGATCCGCTGACGGAAGCCGTCATATGAATCGCCCGGTAGGACACCGGTCTGCATAATCGACTTCAGGATCGGTAAGTAGAACTTGAGTTCACCATTCTGCTTGCGTAGGCTTCTGACAGTAGTATCTGCCAGTGATCGCAGGAGTCTTATCGGATCCTTGACAACTGACAGGAATCCATTCCAGTATCCAGGCTTCCCGGTCATGTCGGAGAGCTCGTCAATTGGTTGCGAAAGGTTAATGGCGTTTACCTTAGAAATGGCGTCGAGAACGGACGTAACACCGCGAGGATCACCTGGGGGTAGCCCAGCCTCAGCAAACGCTTTCTGCTGTGCCTGGAATGCCATTGCATCATTCATGTTACTTTCGTATATACGCTTGGCATCAGCTGCCGAACCCCATTGTGCCATATCGATGGCAACACCACCGGCATGCATACCACCACCCATGACAGCGCCACCGATGGCGGCATCTACTAAGGCGTTATAGAAGTTCTTCTCGTAGCGTAGATCAGGGTCGATCTCACCAGATGTCGCGAAGAGTTCAAGAAGTGTCTGTCCTGTCTCAGTGACCGACTCACCAGCGGCTGCAGTGCCGATCGAACGAATACCCGCCAGCATTGCCTCCTTGGATGCATAGTGCTTCTGCGCGAACTCGGCTCCGGCGCCGGCAAGCTCCATGATAGTCTTCTTCGATGCATCCATCAGCATCTCTTCGGCTTCCTTGGCGGTAGCTGCCTTAGCAGATGCCAGCATTGCGTCTACTGCTTCCTTACGGCCAATCTGACTGAAGATGTTACCACCTTTGATGATACCCTCAAGACCCACTCGATCGAGCACAGCAGATCCGATACCGGCAGAGAGTGCCAGTGCCGCGTTCTTCTTATCATCTGGTTGATCAGCGTAGAATTGACCACTGTATACCACAGCTGATGGTAGGGCTGAGCCCATGAAAGCCACAGCGGCGGTCGGAGCAGCTACCCCAGATGCTAGAGCAGCACCAGCCATCATTCCCATCATCGGTAGTGTACCCGCAATTAGATTACCGGCGTATGTAGCTGCATCAGTGATCGTATCCCATGTGTCGCCACCTGTCCTGATATCACGGATTGAATTCAGTGTATCAGGTAATTGTCCCGACAGCATCTTCTGAGTAGTAACTCCTTCGCGACCCTTCTGAGCCAACCACTCCCATTGATTGGCGTCACCGGCCATCTGTAGATATCCATAGAAACCCTTCTTCAGATCCAGCATAGCACTATCAAAGGATGTACTAAACTGGTTCTTGGCCTGATTCATGATGGTACGGTCACCTTTACGGATGGCAACTGCACCGGCGAAGTCAGGGGTGGTGCCTGCGAAGAACAGTTTGTCCTTGGCTTCTTCGCGTTGCTTCTCTAGTTTGGCCCTAGTATCAGGACGTAGACCAGGATCCTTTAGAATGCCCTCTAGACGACTGATCTCTTCAATCTGTTCCTTGACAGCTTGGATACCCACCATGGTCTTGGCGGCAGCATATTGCGCTTCGTCAGCCATGACCATCTTAGGGATGTACAGCGGATTGCCGCCAGCTTCCTTCACACGACGCTCATGTTCCTCCCGCGCCAGACGAATCATCGGGTCAGCATCAGCCATGGTCGGCATAATGCGTGACATGGCGCGTATCATCCCGTTATCCTTGGCAGCCGTATCGCTGGTGTACGGGTTCATCTCGGTCAGTCCGAGAGCCGTAACCATATCACCCAGACTATTGCCGGCAGTATCTTGCTGGTCAGCCACTTGACGACCATACGGATCCTTCTTACCGACAGGTACTAGGTTGGTATAACCACCCAGTCTGGCTACTTCATTGACGTTCTGTTCAGTCCTATCCCCTGCTTGCTGGGCTGGAACAAAAACGCCCCCTTGGACCTTGGCAGTCTCGGGAGCGTTGAATCCTTTCAGACGATAACGCTGGCCACCGATATCGAGAGTATCGGCGTCAACATTTCGTACAGGGGAACCCACCGCTTCACCGTCAACAGTTTTGACTTGAGATTTGGTACTGGCAGCTTCTGTTTCCAGAAGACCGCGCATCATGTCTTCCCACATAGATAGGTTCCTTTATAGCTGTATGAAAACAGCGTTAACGGTTTACAGTGTTATCCTTCACCCACAACAGGAAAGGACTGTAACTGGGTACAGCACGGGCTTTCACCGCATAGTCTTTTTGAATCTTATCAGGTAGCGCTTTGAACTGGGATTCCCAGTGAGAGCTCACCTTCTCGGGAGTCAGTTCGACACCACCACGCCGACCTTCTTGGACCGCCTTTTGAATTGCATTACCATAGTTGAAAAGCGCTTCTTCGCCAGGGCGACCAGGCTTACCGTCAGCCTTCTCTACTTCATACATTGCTTTGTTGGTAGGACGCATTGCGATAACTGCGCTACCATAGACGATACGACGTAGTGCTTCCGGTGTTAGCTCGTTGAGCTTCCGACCACGATAGTTTTCCTGCATGTCGGCAATGGCATTGTCAACCACCTTACTAAAGTCTTCGGGCTTCATGTCGTAGCCCATATCACGACGTAGTGACATGAACTCTTCAGTTAGGCCTTCAGCATGAGTCTTGGCGACAGCATCGGTGTAGGATTTGTCAATCGGCTTCCCGTCGCGGCTGTTCATTGCTGACAGACGACTGGTTAGCCGCTTGCTGATCGAATCCCGTTGATCCTTCTCTTGCTTGTTGAATTCAGAAGCTGATGCCACAGGAATACCTGCTTTGGCGGCATCGACGAATCCACCAGACTTAGGGTCACGTACCATCATATTGTTCTTATCGTCCCAGAAATACTGTAGCTCCTCGCCGGTCTTTGAGTTGTAACCACTGACAGGAGCCCGTGGCTTACCGTCTTTTGAAGTATCAACCTGATTGGTAGATAGTACATGGAGAGCCTGAGCCAACTTAGCCTCACGAACGGCAGGCGTGACACCAGGAGCACGGGACTCCTCAAAGAGCTTAATGGCAGCCGCCTTCGCTTCTGGTGAAGCCTTATCCATCTTCTGGTAGTACGTATTCTCCAGGGTCTGGTTACGCTCGCGAACATCCTTAGCTGCCTCAACCTGTCCTTTACGGATGATTTCATCCTGCTTTGCGGCAGCCATAGCTTGTGCCTGACGACGTTCATCAGATGACTTCAGGGTAGCCAGACCCGCAAAACGAAGTGAACCACCAGTAGAACCACCAGTAAGCATACCACCAGCAGCAAGTAGACTGAATCGAATGAGGTCTTCTTCATTGAACACCCCAGTAGGCCCGAAGATCTTGGCGAGACCTTGAGCCAGCCAATTCTTAGGTTCCACACCGGGCGGCGGTGGGCTTGCCTGAAGCTTGCTGAGTTCTGACTTAACCGTAGGATCCTCCAGAGTACTATCCATTTGGCCGGCACGAGCCAGTCGGGCAGTCTCAGCAGCTGACTGATCATCCTTCTGTGGCTGAGGCATCTTTGTCGGACTCTTCGGGATCATGGAGAAGCCATCAGGTGCCTTAGGTGATGGTGCCGGTACTACAGGTGCTGCTTCAGCGGCAATACGATTCTCTTCGAACCTAGCCGGTGCCGTACTCACAGATTGACCAGGGATGGCTGATGATCCGGCAGGCTTTGCTGTACCTGAGTAGTTACGGCCCAGAGCAGGCATGGTGGACTGATCATTGAACTTACGCTCAAGTTCAGCCAGACGCAGCCTTGCCTTACCACGCTCATTGGCAGGGGTGGACGGGTTCTCAATATACCTCTTGAGAGTCTTGATCTCCTCATCCACCATCGGATTACCGTTTACTGTGACAGGCTGAGACCAGCGATTGGCGAACTCTGCCTGAGCACGAATATCAGTAGGTGGTGGTGGAACAGGATGGGCAGCTAGCCGTCGAGTCTCAGCAGCGGACTCGTTTTCTTCAGGGACACCCTTATTGTAACTCATGATCGCCCGCATCTTCTCAAGATACTTCGGATCAGTGGCATACTTGCGACCATCAGGACCGGTGAGTCCACCGACGAACTTGTTCAGGTCCGAACCAGAGCCGACAGCGCCAGGGAAGTTCTTCTCGATCAGCGAAGAATAGTCATCGAAGAATTCCTTCGGGCTGGCGTATGAGCGATAATTGTCATTCGACTTCTCGATTTTATCGTTAGCCTGTTTGGAACCTTCTCGATTGGAGAAATCCTTGATATTACCGAGATTGTTATTGCCGACGACAGACTTACCCCAACCAGTTTCATGTCCGAGTTGTGCCAGGATGATGGACTTATCAACACCCAATCGGTTACCAGCTTCTTCGGCATATGGCCCGAAGTAGCTCATGAATGAGTCGCGATTACCTGCTTCGTACGGTACCTCTACTTTGCCATCTGCATAACCCTTGACACCACCCGGCTGACGATTACGCATACGACCCTCATTTACGAGAGCTTCGATGACTGGCTTATAGGCACTATCCTGAGCCACTGATGCAGGAATAACAGCTTCACCAGGGGTGAGCATTGCAGGGATAGTATCTGACGGACCAGCTTCAGGATTCTGCAGGGTAACAGGAGGAATAATTCCGTGATTGACAGGAGGGATTCCTAAAGTCTTAGTTGGTTGATTGGTTCCTTTATTATTACTTTTAATAGTAGTGTTAGGTTGACCAGTACCAGACTTCGGTATTTCTAGAGTACCATCAGAGAAACCATTCTTCTCTTGGGTAATACTCGCAGGGTTGATCTCTAGTCCCTCTGCTTTGGCTTTCGCCAACTCTTTCGCCATCTTGATCTTGTGAAGATCCTTCTTGCGCGCTTCATCAGCGAGGGTCTTGATAACCGTCATCTGATCCTTGACGCGTCCGGCATTGGCCTGGACCTGTGCTTTAACTGATAACGGACCCATTGATTCTCCTTGATTCTTTACTTACCACCGCCTCCACCACCGCCAGCGCCGGCATCACCGCCAGGACCAGATGCATCTCCTTCGGCACCGTTTCCGATGCCAGAGCCAGATGATGCGTCTCCACCGACGCCAGTACCGCCACCACCTTCACCAGCAGAATCCCCACCACCAAAACCACCGGATACTGCACCAGCATTCCATACATTAGGTTGAACTTGCTGTACAGTAGGTACCGCCTGCTGCTGCTGAGATGTGGCAAAGCCATGCGGACGATATGTTACGGGTGCTGCACTGCTTGATTGAGCACGATCGCCATAGTATCCGGTAGCTGCAGTTGATCCCCAAGGGCGATTGAGTACAGTACCGCCAGCGGCAGCAGGGAAGCCCTTACCACCGGCATTGGTTGTACCCCAGGCGTAACCCATGGCCTTACGTTCTTCAGCATCCAGACGTTCCTTACGGGACACAAGTGCCTGCTTAGCTTGACCAAGACCACCATCATTACCTGTAGCAGTCTTTACAGACTTTTCCATAGCTTCACGGCCACTGTTAACCATGCGATCCCAGATCGATTGCACAATGCCTTTGCTCTTGTCATCAGGTACCTTAGTAGTACCATCAGCCAGTCCAAACAGACCGCCAACAGCATTACCGGCATATCCGCCAAGCTTGGATCCTATCATTGTACCCAGTGGGCCGAATGTAGATCCGAGCGCCGAGCCTAGAGCAGCACCGGCAGCTTGATCATATTCTCCCTTCATAGCTCCACTCATAGCAGCACCTAGTGGACCCAATACCTGAAGACCAGCGGCAGCCGGCGCAGCGGCCGAAGCCATCTCACTTACATTGCCAGTCATTTCAGCAGCATTACCTACTCCACCCACAAGCGTATCGCCTGATGTTGCAGCCAGAGGGGCAGCATTCATATATTCACCGACACCTTTGGCTGCACCATCCACAGCTTTGTTAGCCAGAGCACCACCAACCTGCTGCACCATCTTGTCTTGCAGACTAGGTTCACCCATGACAGGGGCAGGTACTCCTTCAGGGCCTGACGCACCGAGAGGTGCAATCATGTTATTATTCTTTTGTTTACCTTGACCAGTCACCCAGCCCCAAGGTTGGTTATAGTCGATCATTACTTTCCACCTCCACTGGCTACTTGTTGTTGACGTGCAGGATTGCCGTAAATAGTCGATGCATATCGCTGCAGAGCTTGCCAAGGAGCATCAACTTGTTCTTGTTCAATACCGCGCTCTTGAGCACCTAGATTGGAGAATGCTTGTGCTGCACCAGAAGCCAGACCAGACATACCGGCTACGTTCTGACTCAGACCTTGTTCAGCTGCCATCTTGTTCTGGAAGTTCTGTTGTGCGGCCTGTTGGTCAATCGTGGCAAATTGTGCAGCTGTGGCGGCATTTTGGGCTCCTTGTTGTACAGCCTGACGTGCGCTACCGAGGGTACCGGCCTGACCGAAACCCTTGTTCATTTCAGCAGTACGCTGTCCAGCTTCTAGGATAGCTCGATCCTTGAGTGCCTTTGTATCGTAGCCACCGGTATTGGCAAGCTCTGTTAGGCGATCCTGCTGACCACTCATTGCACCCAGACCCCTATTTGTAGTATCAGCAATAGCATCAGATCCGGTACCGAAGGCGCGTGATAGGTTGGTGTTCTTCCCAGCCACCGTTCCCAGTTCTCCACTATTGAACATACCTTCGGCAGCATTCCCCACATTCTTAATGTAGGGTACTGCCCAATCAGGGATCGTCGCGGCGGTACTTGTACCTCCACCGCCTTTGGCCCGACGAGACTTAATCTTCAGATTGAACATTGAGGACTCCTATGTTATTTCTTTACGCATTACGTGATATACAGTTTCGAATCCTGGAATTGCCTTGGGTAGTACCTTAGACCACCCAGGACGGCCCCACTGTTCTACTGCCTTGCAGTTATTCTCTTTGGCGAACTTCTCCACCACATAATACTGGTCAGCCCAACCCTCGAAATCGTTACCGGATGTCGCAACAATATGCAGAGTTCTGTGGGTGCTGTAGTCGATAAACTTTGTGAGGGTTACTGAGACAACATTATAATTGTCGTCCGTAACTACCCACAGCTGAGCCTGAAAGTTCAGAAGACGACGTAGGTAATCTGTGAGGGTCGATTCACCGACACCGTGGTCGATTGCCTGCTTAAGAAGGTCTTTCACCAGATGCCAATTCTCTGCTATTTGGTCTGGGAGTGCTAGGGTTGTGTGCATTCAATTCCTCTATTTAACAATTATCTACATTAGGTACCAGTAAGTACTAAATAGGAGTATATCGTATAACAATAATACCCTGCGCACCAGTACCGGTAGCAGATGGGGCCGAACCTGTATTATACCAACCGGATCCACCACCGCCACCGCCATATAAAGCACCGGGACCACCGGCTCCAGCAGGAGACGCGGTGGCACCTGATCCACCACCACCGCCACCACCCGCGCCGTGTGTCGTCCACTCGATACCTGCGCCACCAGCGCCCCCGCTCACGCCAGTAGTAGCAGGTCTTGAGCCGCCACCACCACCGCCGCCGAATGCACCGGCACTACCTGCTGTTCCGCTCCCTCCACTTCCCCCGCCTGTACCGCTAGGACCATGACCACCAGCACCGGCCGGATCGGACGAAGTCGATGCCCCGCCGGCAGTAGATGATCCACCTCCTGCTCCACCACCTCCTGCTCCATTAAAGTTTACGGATGAACCTCCAACACCCCCTGCCTTTCCACCCCCGCCAGGACCTGCCGCACCACCACCGCCGGCACCCCCGCGCGAGTCGGAGCCGATGCCGCCGCCGGCACCACCAGAGTACTTTGTTGTACCGATACCAGACGCTGCGGCTCCACCAGCGCCGCCAGTACCAGAAGTGGCATTACCTGCGCCTCCGCCTTTTGCTCCGCACAGAGACGACGCGAAGTCGGTTCCACCGATCCATGTGTCCCCACCTGCCACAGTCTCAGCACCGCCTGAGCCTACTGACAGATTGGCTCCATTAGCCAGTGTTGTAGTAAGGACCTTCGAGTACGCACCTCCACCACCTCCGGGCTTGATGTGAGCAGTGTTCACAGCACTGGATCCCGCACCGCCGCCGCCACCAATACATTCGATAGTATCGGCGAATCCGGGCCATCCACTCGGGGCTACAAATGTGGAGCCAGACGTGATAAACATGATCGACTGCGCTGCGCCCAGAGAGAAGAATAGACCACAATGTCCTACCAATGAGCTCATGCGAATCCTTTAGCCAGTGTAGCGTTCCAAGCAGTACCGGCATTGAATGTTGTAATCGCCAGCACATCTAATGCTCCGCTACCGGTACTGACAGAACCGGCCGTGCCTCCCGCCCATTTAAATGAAGCGGGCCATGCAACAGTTCTGGGAGTAGAATCCTGAGTGAAACGGACCATGATAGATGCACCACTGGTAGGGATATTGGAGAACGTAATGCTGGTCACGTTGGCGTCGAGGGCCAGAGTGAAGTAGCTGCCGAGTGCGCAATTGATATTGACCACACCCGATGATATCGACAATGCTGTTACTACTGCGGAGTTGTATCCTGGTGGATCAGCCCATTTGGCACCGGTAGCTTGTGTACTGTCCGCTGTCAACACCTTGCCGTTATCACCGATAGCCAACATTGCAGATACATTATCCGCAGTACCGATCGGGATATCTCCCCTAGCACTGTAGGTAGGATCGTTGGAAATTGTCCTTGCATCTACGTAAGCTGTAGTGGCTAGTTTAGTGGAATTATCACCCGCTGTCTGAGTCGGTGCAGTCGGCGTTCCTGTCAGGGCCGGGGAAGCTAAAGGTGCCTTAAACGCCAGCGCAGTAGATACCGTAGCAGCAAATGCCGGGTCATCTCCTATAGAGTTGGCCAGCTTATCCAGAGTATCTAAGCTGACTGGGGCGCCACCTACAACCGCATCGATTGCTATATCAGCGATATCTTGCAGTGTTGCTTTTACAGTGGTGGCGGACTGAACAATCGGAGTCTCTTCGGTCCCGACTAGCGCACCTGCTGCCGGTAACGCCGAAATTTTTACTAATGCCATATTCTCTCCTAGACTATGAAGGATCCGCCTTCTGTTGTCAAATAATCACTCGCCTCAGTAATGAGGTAATAATAAGTCGGATCATCCGAGCTGGCAGTAAGCCCATTACCCTCCGCAACCCATCTGTTCATTTCGACCTTCAGCAGATTAGCCTTGCCGTTTGGGGCGATCTCCAATGTGACGTCCTCGGCAGCGCTGCTCAGTACGAATATAGTACCGGACGGATAGGTGATGTACGCTGTTATCGCCGACATATTGACCAGGGTAATTGTACTACCGTTCTCGGCTAGATCGTCCTCGATTCTTACAATAGCTTCCGTCGCTGATGCACTAGAGTAGAAGTGACCACCATATTCGTCAGAAATCTCTATAGTTCCATCAAGAAGTGTTTGCGCCTGGAACATACCAGATTGCGGGTATACCCACTCCATCAGGCCATTGAGAAATGAATTGGCTGTTGGTGCCCCAGTTGTATCTAGTTTATCTATTGTTACCGAGTCATCGGCAAGCTCATCCGATGTTACTGCGCCAAGAGCTATCTTGGTGGTTGTAACCGACCTATCAGCGAGCTCGTCAGTACCGATCATACCTAGACCTAGTAGATCGTCTAAGTCAATTGCGATACCGGTATCAACACTCCACTTGTAACCAGGAGGTAGGGCTTGTATACGCAGATCCACAGCCCTGCCGCCTAGGTTGCGGTAGTAAACACCCTTGGTTGTACCGAAGCCACCATCAGGTACCTCGAACCATGTATATTCTGACGGAACAATGGACTCTGAGGATGTCTCTGAGTTCTTTACTCCGTAGAAGTATCTATTGGTGGGTGAATTGGAAAAGTTGATACCTGTACGATCATCAGCATATTTGACATGAAGATACCGATAGGTGTAACCGATGATACTATCATCAACGGGATTCTTGATGATACCCGTACCCTGATCATGTACTGGCTGAGCCGGTAGACCATTCAAGTATGCAGCTACCTCCTGGTTCCATGCATCCAGTTCAGGGTTGTCGGTAAAAGGAGGAAGAATATGCATACTTTACCTCCGGTTGGCTGGTCGTAGGCTCAAGCCTAGGAATGATAGTTTCCAGTATGCATCACTCTGGATTCTGTAGTTGAGAAAACGACCTACTGTCCGTGGGTCTACCTTATAACCTTGAGATTCGCTCCGCGGAGAGATCGTGAACATATCCCTACCGCTGATATTGGAGAAGTCTGGTGCTTTATCGTACATGTTCTGTGAGGTGACGTACACTTGTACCGTGTCTGTTACATCAGATACTTCTAGTACTGGTGTCAACCCATCGATGTAGTTATTACCGAATGGATCCTCTGTGAATAGTCTTGACCTCTCGGCGTACGATGTATAGTCTGTATATGCGCTTCCTGACACGCTGTACATCTGGTACCCATCATCTAGTAGATGCACCCGATTGGCTCCAGTTGTAGCCAGTAATCTTTCATTACCTTGCTGCCAGGACACACCTGATAGGTTTGGTGAAGGGAAGATATTAGTTACACCGGGTAGTGTGCGGATTGTCCAATTGTCTTCCTTGTAATTATAGATCAGAGCTTTATCACACTTACCGTTGGTATTACCAGATGATACGTAGCAAACCCAGATCTCTTTAAACTTGTTGTTCTTAACTACGAAGGTCTTATCAGTGTAACTCTGGTTGAGATCACCGTAGAAGAAGTCTCGCATCCTTCCATAGACCATTGACGTGACTTTACCTGAGCCGTTGTGAGAGTAGATATCATTACGGTCCACTACGAAGTGCATCCCATCAACTTCACACACACAGTTCACTGACATAGCTCCGTAACCCAGTGAATAAGGTCTGACGTTAGGGATGCCATTTACCAGTGATAGAATATGTACGCTGTCCGATGAATAGATAAACATCTGCCCACGCAGTTCATATAGATCTACGATAGGTGTCTTGGTGTTGATCTCGAATTCATCTGCGGTATCTGTGGTCAATCCCGGTTCCCAAATGGAAGGGAAACCGCCAATAGGTGCCTGGACAGAGATACGTAGGGATGCTGGTGCATATTTTGACGTCACACCGTCATTGATTGTTAGATTGGCAGCCACGATTGAGTATCCGAATGGCCGCAACACCTTAGCTGTGACAGTCAAGCCTGGAGAGTAATTCCAACCGGGAAATGGGATGAGAGATAGATCGGCTAACGGATCCTGATACAGTGCATACAGTGGTGCATGATCACCATCATTGAATATGATTGCGTATCCACCACCGAAGTAATCTGTTTGCCAGACACTGCCTGTATAAGTTCCCGGCGCATTCAGCATAGCAGTCTCAACACCTGAGCTTGAAACTCTATTGATCACACCACCCTTACCTAGGATAGTATAACCAGCATCCGGCCGTTGCCAATGCATACCAACATCTGGTGTGTTAGTGGGTGTTCTGAATGTAGTTTCACCGAGAATAGTCTCAACGGCGCCATTCTTGAAGCGGACATTGAGAGCATCAGTGAAGATGTTCGGTTGAAGATTGACAGGAGCAGTGTCCTTGTTAAGACCACCTTGTCCAAGATTCTTTACAGGAACTACTGACATGTAGGGTTTCCTTTATTCGTTCTGTTTCTCCAGAATGGCCTCGTATGCTTTACGGGTCTGCTTCAGGGCTTCTTTGAGGATGTCGGCTGAGGCAGCTTCCCCTGCAAGAAATTCTGCATCCTCTCTAGATAGTTCTTCTCCAGTGCTAGGGACTCTTGTGCACTCAGAGGTGGTAATGGTGGTAGTCTCAATGACGACTGGGGTACCACTGTTACGACTGGGTCTGCTGCGCAGGCTACTAATGAGAGCAGCATGACGATCATTGATAGCTTTGATTTCATTCTCTTTCTCCATCAGACTATCCTGCATTTGCTTCTGCAGGTCGGCTTCCATCTGTCGCTGTTTGGCATAGAAGGCATCTAGCTGCTTACGCTGTTCTTCGCGATAAGCAGTAAGTTTTGCCTCACCAATTTGTTCAGCTACAGCATATCCGCTCTGATAACCTGAGTGATGGAGATACCATCCGCCTCCTGCTAGGGCGGTCAATACCGCGACAACTGCAACAATGCGAGTAATCAGCGGGGACATCATGATCCAAGGCATTTAGCGTATTCCTCTTTACGTCGCTTAGTTAATCCGGGAAGCGACATCCCCTTGAATTTATCCCATCTTAGGATCTCTTCACATGCTCTCTTATAGTCACCGGCATTAAGGTATTTGGCCAATGTTGAGCTACAGAAGGCTCCGGCTCCAATGTTGTAAGTGAGGGAAACATATGCATCGAATTCGTATTGGTACATAGGTACTGGGGCGCATTGTTTGACAGCCTTCTCAAACTTGTCAGCATCCTTCAAGAGTCTGACCAGTGCTCTTTCTACGGTGATAGTATCACCCATTCTTACACCGTCGGTAGTACCAAAACCGATGGTGGGTACGTCCCCTTTCAAGGGTTTGTAGGCTTGATCCCGGTACCCTTCATGCAACGCAATCGTAACCAATGCAGCTGCTGATAGAGCCAGTGTTGCTATCTTACTTCTCATGACGATCCTTCTTCTTGCCGAAGAGGTCGCTCCAAATGTGGTACAATTTGTGTGCGATCATCAGCACAGTGTAAATCAGTGTAGCCCATAGTATGATATCCGATACACTATATCCTGCGATAGCAGCTAAAGATACACTTACTGATGGACCAGTTTTCGCTGCAATTGCCGGCAACGAGTCGGAAGCCCCACCCAACGAGATTGTATTATTTGACATAGATTCTTTCACTTTAGATCCGACATGGGGCAGTCGGTCGGTTATATTATTATGGTGATGAGATAAATTCTCCATTCGAGATTTGAGCCAAGACTCGTAGATCATTTGACATTCCTACTTTATCTAGAACGGTGCCCGGTGTTAGTGTTGCCACTTGGTGCGGTGTTGCAAAGCGCTCTCGCTGTAGCAAATAATAGAGCACATCATCTAGTGTATAGAATATGAGCACATCTGTTACGTTGAGTAGCACCATCTCATCCCGCTTGTCGTCGTGGCATAATTTTGGTGCACCGGCTCCTGCTGGTAATGTTACTGTGATGAAGTCTTCTATGACCGAATCATAATAATAGATCTTACTTGTACCATCCACCAGCTTATATCCTAGGTTTGGACGCATGTTTGAATCGAAGGCAAATGATAACTGTGCTATCGACATTACACCTGTCAATATCGTATACACGACTGATGTATTTAGGTTTGTCAAATAGATGGTACCAGTCGAAGGTGTGTATGATGACTGCCAATCATGTATATTGATACCCTGCGACGGATCAGAAATTGCCACACCACCCTTCTCCCGCTCGACAGTATTGATGCTACTGCTGAAGTTGTCGGGTGATAGAAGATCTACCCCCGAGTCAGCTACAGGGGAAAAGAGATCTGATTTAATCATTATACACGACCCCAACTCATTGAGAAGCTAAGAGACATAACTTTGGTATCATCTTTTGGTATGACTGGTGAGAATTGGTGCTGCCAGGAACCAACGCTATCGTCCACCGCTATTGATTTTATACCGCCAGGGACATTGAGCTCACCAAGGGCAATAGACACGGAACTGGTCCGGGTATATGAGTTGTTGACGTAAGCTCCTACCGACGGTGATCCCCCTTTGGTTGCCTGTGTGCCACTAGGAAACCCTGTCACCGCTCCCAATGTACCACTATAGGCAGATATGATATTACTTCCTTGACCCCCTGCCGGAATCCACGCCCCAGACCTATTTGGGTTCCACGCGCCTGCGCTACCGACCCACGAAGCCCTTCGCGTTACGCCATAATTGACACCTTGGATAGTACAGCTATAATTATGATCTGTTAAATCAGGCACCATAGTAAGCCTATAGAAAACATCAAGGAATTCTGAGGAGGTTACAGTAATCGACGTGGGGCTACCACCACCATCTACAATTAGTGCGCGTGACCATAGCGTGCTATTGGACCAACTGATCCCAACTTCAGTATAGTTACCGTTTAATTGACCGGCATTAAATCGGTATACTAATGTGGCTGTCGTCCTGTATAGGGGAGAACCGCTGTTACTGTTTCCTCCACCTGGAGCCGTCGAATTGGTAGAAGCTGCCTGGACTGCCAGTGCCACATCACCGACTGCGGGTGCTGTAGTACCGGTCCCGATGTGGCACCATCCAGACCAACCACCGGAGCCCAGACGATTCAATCCTGCATTGGTAATTAGGTTTGGAATCCAGCCGGTATCTCTAGTAACACCACCATCGACAACACGCCGAACAACCAATCGGTACTCTCCGGATAGACCAATATTAGGTCTCTTCTGAATTTTTAGTAATGAGTTTTTAAGCAAGGGTACCTCCCGTAATTAGTCCGTTTACAAACATACTTTCCTCTGGCCAGTTGGAGTACTGAATAAGCAAGCTAGTCAAGCTACCACCAGTAATTAGGCTGTCTACTATCTCCATTTCCTCTACTGGCCAATTAGAATATGTGACAAGAGCTACTACAAGATTGCCGCCAGTAATTAGGCTGTCAAATGTTTCTATCTCCTCTGCTGGCCAGTTCGTATAAAACTGCAGAATAGGTACCAGAGTACCGCCAGTGATAACGTCAACAGCTGTTATCAAATCCTCTGTCGGCGTCAGCATACCCCCACCAGTAACCATACCAGCTACTGTTATCTCATCAGAGACCAAAGGTGGGTATGTCAGACTGGCAATAAATACAGGTGGAATCTCAAGGATTACCGGCTTAGGATTCTCGTATGCACCACCTGTAGAGACTCTGTCATACGGATGTAGGCCTTCCCGCTCATATACCCCACCATAAGGAATATAATTGATATCACTGATATCCTTAATACCGTCCCTCGGCGGTCGGTACGGGTTGCTTTCATTTTTATCTCGTATCCCATCACTATCGGGAGTCCTGTAGGCACCACTCCTTGGGGGAGCAGTAGCTCCTCTTTTCGGATCTGCCATAGCTAACTCCTCAGATTAAACCACCTGTGCTAACATTGATCTGTACATTGCCACCCCTAGCTCGCCGATACTTCTCCTCACGATTGAGGTCAGAGATGATCTTGTTCACATGCTTCTCATATCTGGCTTCCATCTCAGGATCGTTTAGGTACGATCCGATGTGCCTGAGGGCTGCATAGATGCATACACGTTCGTTGGCATCACGTAACCAGTTCCAGGCTTCCTTACCTGTGAACATGACAGGGCTTACGACACCACCATTCGTGACAGCATAGGTATTAGCTTCGGTTGATGTAGCGAAGATCGCGTCAGTAGTTCCACCAGTTACCTTGTACATTACAGTACCATCAGATACCACTAGATCAAGAAGTGGCTGTGCATTATCCACATAGGCAGAATCCCAGTTTACCGGGATCACACTGTATAGCGCATCCAGCTGACCCAGGCGGCGGTAGTAGTGCAGTTCAATTACATCACCAACCTTCAGTTGTGGACGGACTAGGAAGGTGAAATCCTTCCAGACATACCGATTGACGTTATATTGGTCAGCGTATGGGTCAAGGAAAGTCCTGACATCGTTCACCTGATTGTACATGTTACTGTCGCGCTCTGCACCGGCAACCTTACGTAGGTAGATGAATTCGGTTAGGTCTTCAGGTACGTCGAAACGAGAGTAGTACGTGTTGGCTACTGCGTTATCATCCGTTACCGTGAACTGTACTGTATATTCCAGTTGAGGAATGCGAAGGTCACGGTAGATATCATCCATACCGTACTGCAGACAGTCCTCAATGATGCTCTCAGGGACAGTCGCAATCTCTCGGCGATTCGACCAATCGCGAACCTTTAGTTTGAGTGCATCGAATTTCGGCGTGGCCATAGATTACACCTTTGTAATGTTCGATGTCAGGAGAGCAGGGTATTCAGAAATGACGATCTGCTTGAATTTCCTGACCAACTCAGGTTGATGCATGAAGTCTGGTGCATGTACGTCAATCCCATACTTTGTCAGGATATCGATTGCAACGATATCCGGGATGATGGCGAATGATCGGTATTGCCGAGTTGATTTCGCACCTTCATCCAGTAGTCGCTGCTCCTTGGCGTACTCTTTATAGTGCTCCACGTTCTGTTCCAGACGAAAGTTTGTATCGTCAGTACGTACATTGAAGCTATGGATGTTGTAATCTTGCGACAGAAACATTATGTAATCCGGTTAGAGAGGAATGTACGGAAAACTGGCCCATCGGACAGGTCTCCGACATCATAGCGAACAGCCTGTGTTGCGGTGATACCTGTCACAGCTACAGTAACAGGAGCAGCACCGTTGGCCGCGTCGAGGTATTCAACCCCGGTGATCCGGTTGTTGGCATCAACACTGACGTTGGTCACGTAGTTTGTGGGGACCAGTACGTAGGTGCCATCCGCCTGAGTAATCTTAAGAAACATGGTCGTCCTTTCGAATAAAAAAGGAAGAGGATTTCTCCTCCTCCTTTATGTTAGGCTAGATTAGGCGCCGTTTAGACCCAGGATCAGACCAGCACCCTTCGGGTTCTTACACTCAAGAGTGCCTTCTTCCACGATTTGGCCGATGATCGAGTCACCCAGCTGACCAAGGTCAACCTCTTGCATTGGACGCAGAGTCGCCCATGCGAACCACATCGGATCGTATAGGAATGCGAAGAAGTTAGCAGTCGTATCTAGACCTGAGACTGACGTGTAGGCCAGACCCATGATGTAGTTAGGAACAACCATGACGTCGCCGAAGTCGGACATGTAGATTTCTACTGACTGACGTAGCTTGCCATCTTGATCGATGTTCCGACGAACGTTACCGTCACCGGCATTCGAGGTTGAGGAACCGGCAGCTTGAGCACGCGCTGAGAACGCACGTTTGTTGGCGGGTGAAGTCATAAGCTTCGTTGCCTTACCACCCTGCTCGTAGATCGTCTGCATTAGGCTGTCAACGTGTGACAGTTGCAGAGGATTCTTGTCAGCAGAAGTGACAGTCGTGTAGGTACCGGCAACACCACCACCTGCGTTAGTAGGAGCGGTATACTCGTTGGCAGTCGTCAGGGCGTTGACTACGTTGTAGTTCATCCAGGCTTGATAGCCGGCGAAGGTACGGGGGCTCGAACCTGAGCTTGATTGGTTAGTTGAAACCAGGCCAAATTCCTGGTCACGCTTCATTTCTACGCCACGCTTCTTAAGTTGATCAAAAATTATTCACAAGGAGTCGTTACTTCCTTGCAGGTAAATCCCTTTGCTCTCCTAGTGTTTCCGCCAGTTTTCGCTGAGTAGAGAAGGCTTGAGTAGTTGATACGATTGTCTATACAAAACTTCTTCAGGTTAGTGACTTGCACTACTTGACCGTCTGGATATGTTACAACGTATCTACCCGCCGATTTCCGGGCGGCATACTCTCGTCTGTCTGTCCTCTTCCAATACTCAATCTTTTGCTTTGAGATATTGCGAGCTACTTCTGGTCTACACATAGGATTATTTGTACCCAGCAGATCGGGACGTGGTTTCCCGGTCATACTTTCACTTAGGGCTCTTCGGGCGTAACCATACACTCTACTATTAGAGTTGGCTCGACCAGATTGTTTCGGAGCTTCGCACATTCTTTTGAATGCCAACGCAGTAGATCTGCAACGATGAATCTTCCACAATAGCCAGTGAGCTACGAAATGCTCTCGTGGTGTCAGGTATGTAAGATTGTCGATTAGATCGGTTCCGCCCAATGCTTTAGGTACTATATGATGACGTTCTTTGAATACATCATCAAGCTTTTTAGGTGTGCCATACTTCAAGATCAACAAGTCATAATGCTTGCGATAATTCATTTATTTATGTCCCTAATAGGATTACTCATCTATACATTACTGTATAGTTTAGACTATATCATCACCACTTGCGTGGGTCTTGCGCTTCCGGATCACTTGATCCGTACTCCCTTACGCTTAGCTTTGCTAGCGCTCTGCGGGATAGTCGTTGAACGTTCCTCTTACGAGGCTTCGCTGCTGATTGTCCTCAACTAAATGGTGGGATGTTCCAGCAATTCACAAGATTTTTTATGCGCCTCAACTATTAAATTAACGCATATTCATCGGCAACACCGGCTTGGTCAACTGCGCGCTTGGTACCAGTTACGGTAACAGTCTTGCTGTTGATCTGGCAGTAGTTACCCAGACGAGTACGGTACGGTTCAGCAGCTTGTGCAGCCGTCTGAGTGGCGTACGAAACACCGTCAGCAACTTGACCGGCAACAGGAGTTGACAGTTCGTCAGTTTGCCATTCATGGAAGATCGCCGTAGCTTTGGTACGACCGATCGAGCTCAGGAAAGGCACTTCATCACGAGAAATCATCGAGATGAAGTTCGCCAGATCTTCGCGTTCGCCGGCGTTACCAGCATTACCGGTAGCACCGGCAGAACGAGCGGCAGCCTTAGGGCCACCAGCGGTAAATGTATTTCCAGCCATTTGTTGGCTCCTTCATTGTGAGGTAAAAATCAGTTATAGTTTACGGCTCACTGTTGAAATACGTTTCAGGAAATCCATCTGCTCACGTTCGCCGGCTTGACCTGATAGAACTCGCTCACGCGATACTTTCTCAGCAGCCTGTTGCTTTTGAACAGCTGGTGTGCCCTTACGAGTAGGAACACTCTTTGCTACAGGTGCAGCTTTACGCTTCACAGCGCCGGTATCCTTGGCAGTCTTCAGACGACGATAATCATCGATGAATTTCACTACCTTGGCCGAATAGACACCATCGAGCAGTGCTTCGGGGATACCTTCATCAAGTGCAAACTTGCGAATACTTTTGGCAAGCTGATCATTGAATTCCGGGAGGACAGTCTTGATATCTTCCTGGAATTGTGCGATCAATGTTTGTTGCTCTTCTGCTTGTTTGGCTTGAAGTTGTGCTACAACCTGTTTGGTGCCTTCTTCACGCTTGTTACGCATAGCCCAGTACTTCTCTTGGATTTCTTCTTGTTTGTCCTTGAGCTCACGGGCAGTGTACGTGTCTCCTTCCTCACGCGCCTTCTTAATTTGGGCGGTTAGTCCAGCGTACTCTGTTTCAAGCGCCTTTTCATTGGCACTAATTTCCTGATGGAGAACTGTACCCAGTTGCACAAGCTCTTGCAGCCTGGTGGTACGCTCTCCCTCAACTTGTTTCTTCAGTTCACCTAGTTCTCGTCCCTTTTGAGACAGATGTTGGTCAGTGGCGAAACCCTTTCGGACCTCAGCCAGAGTCTTGTACTCAACCTTGCCATTGACTGGCACGGGAATCTTGTACTCCCAGTCAATATCATCTTCCTTGGGTAGATCAGCTTGGGTAGACGTATCATCCGCACCTTCTTCCTCATCAGTCGATTCTTCTTCTGCGCCTTCTTCTGCGTCAGTATCGTCCGTAGCTGCAGCATCGGGATCTTCATCTGCATCTTCGTCCGGAGTTGGGACGTCCTCACCGTCATCTGGTAGAGATTCTTCTTCGCTCTTCAGGCCGAGGATTTCGGCAGCAGGAGAGTTCTTCAGAATGTCATCAAAGTTCGGAACAGCCAACTCGCTTCCATATGATCCGTCATCTCCAGCTTCGAACTGCGCACGACTTACTTCGCTTGCAGGAGTGGAGGTAGAGAGATGTTCAAGAATATTTGCCATGTTTAGTTATCAACCTTCGTCGGATTGTTTGGTAGATTTCGCGGCACGTACTTGTGCCATGCGAATCTGCTCAGGGGTCATTACAGGAGCTACCGGCAGTAGCGCCTTGACAACCCTGATGGCTTCCGCCACGCTTACCAAGACCGGTGCATAATTTTGTGCCCGGCCCACACCGCCTGCCTGTCCGCAGGTAGCGATTTCGCCAATCAATTGAACTTGGGCACGCTCTAGTACATCTAGTGCCTCGTTGTATTTACTCATCAGATTCCTCTGCTTCTTGAGGGGTTTGAATGAACTTCGCGTTCCGTCCGAGAGTTTCCCGCTTGATTAGATTCTCCTTGACGCTTCCCAGAGCCAGTGCTGTATGGTATAGAAACTCACGTTCCTTGGTACAGTGCGGCTCTGACTTGACCCATTGTGTAAACAGATCAGTCAGGATGTCAGTGAATGCTTCATTGAAGAACTCTTCTCGTTCTTTGGTGGCGAATTGACCACGCATAAGGGCTAGCTGAGCGTCACGGAATGGTTCCTTGACGACTTCTCCCTTGGCGTAGTCCATACGGGGCTTGATTCTGTCTTTAAAGCCCCTGGTAAACTTATCCGTCATTGGTATATTGTCCTTTGTTCGGTCCTATTAGGAGTCCCGAAAGATTCCTAATAGGAGCCGACTAATTAGTGCATAACTGACTTATCAGTGCATAGCACCGTCCTGCGACATAATTGCTGCAGCCGGATCACCTTCCTTCGGCATTTCTACCTTAGGTGAGTTGACTGGAGCACTGGCATCCATATTGATGAACTGCCATGCCTTCGCAATCATTTCCTCAATGTTTGGCTTCAGAGAGATAACGTCAATTGTGGTACCTGCTTCCTTCGCTGCCTTGACAGCTAGGTCGGCCCACCTCTGGTGGTGGGTATCCATAGCAACAATCATCTGACGCATATTGTCCTGGATCGCGTTCTTACTTTGGATATTTGTTAACGCGATAGTAGCTTCACGTTGCATAATATCCAGTTTCTTAACTTGTTCCTCCAGCTGCTTCAGCTTCTCGGCGGCCTGGGTCTCAGCATCTCTGGCCTTGGCTGCCTGCTGCTTGAACTCATCAGTGGTATAGTCCACAATGAAATCGAGCGGATTGAGGTCCATAGCTTCGATGGCTTTGGCCGCGATATTGGCAGCTGCTTCAGGATTGACTACACCACCGGCACCAGCTTCTTTCAGTGCAGGAATGATCTGACCGCCAATATTTGCCATCTTCTTGACCATCGTGCTGTTGCCGTTCTCGCCGACGTCAGCATTGACCCAGATCTCCATGTCATCAGGGAGGGTGGCTGGATCAACCTCGAACCCATCACCCTTAGCATCCGTGAACTTGATCTTCTTCCCTGCCATCTTCTCACGTAGCATCTTATAGACGCCTGTAGCCAGTTGTTGGAAACCGGTCTCGGTAAACCTACGTGCCATATACTGGATACGGACCTGGGCAGCTGACATTGCACGCTGCATCTTCTCCTCAGAGTTACCTGAGACATATAGCGTGTCATTGAGACCCTGTGCAGCCTTCGAAAGACCGGTGGCCTGTTCTTTGTGTAGCTGCATGGTCTCCAGTAGAGGGACTGTACCCTGAGAAATGGTATCAGGTGTCAGCGCAGCTACGGCATTGTTAGGGTTCCCGTTCGTTGCAATCAACTGCTTTGGCTTCATGTTCTGAAGTGCAGAGAAGTCAACTGTATTGGGATCTGCCAGCTTGGGGCTGTAGTTGGTCAGATAGACATTCTCTACGAATCCACGTAGGATGGCCGTAGTTGCCAATGTCGTAGGACGGATCATGTCCGCAGCCGACAGGCCATGAAATTCATGAGGTACTTCGAACGGACAAAGTACAGCAAGAGGAATACAGTCAGCATCTTCTTCCACGAGAATGTGCTTACCAGCTGTAATGAATCGCTTCAGTTCGGCGATACCGTCACCGTCTCGGTCACAGCGGAGCCAGGATTCAGTTACGTTAACCGTGCGTGATGCCTCGTCGAGATCTACCTCGCGTGAACGTCCTACTAGGTAGTATTCTTCACCGACAAGCTTCTTCCGCACTGCGCGCTCTTCGTTATACTTCTGCAGGAAGTTGGTCGCACCGTCACCTACCTCGGCCCAGTCAATATCCTTGGCCTTCTCAGGGTAGTACTTCCGAATCTCCGACCGGGTCATTTCTGACTGTACAGCTACGAATGGAGCATCCTCAATGGAATGCGCGTCACGCGAGATACGGAATAGCTCAGGATGGACGTTGTCAATCTTGATCCGGCTCTTGTCTATCTTCCGACGAATCCGCACATCATTGTAGATGTTGATGATCTGTTGTGTGCCGTCAGGAAGGGTATTCATCTGGGGCTCATAGTGGAGACTGCCGACAACTTCAGCATTGTCATCAGCCAGCATAATGTCCAGATTCTCTTGGGTGATCTCGTCGAATTCATCGAACCTGTATTCGAAGTCTTCTACGAATGACCAGCGGATGATCGAGTTCTTCCACATTAGGGCAGACTTCATCCATGTACCAATTTTGACCCATCCTTTGTTCTGCTTGAATACGACGTAATCAAGGAGATCACCGGCAAGCTTTGCAGCTGCCAGACTGGTTGGTGTCTTCTTGCCGGGTACAAACTTGGCAAGCTTGCTGTTATTCATCAGGAGTTCAGAGAGGATGGCCAGGTAACCTTCCACAACCTCAACTGTATCAGAAGAAACAATCTGTGATACGCCTTGGGGTGTCAGATGACCCTCAGCCATCATACCATATTCGTATGTGGACTTCTGTCGTTCTCGGGCAATGTCGGCACTGTTGAGCCAGTCACCGACGCTATTCATGATACCCGACTGAATCAGGGAGATTACCTGTTCGTCTGATACCGGTTCTTGGTATTCATGCATATAGTTACATCCTGTAAGTAGAGCGATCTGGCTCGTACACAATCACACAATCAGTCAGGCTAACTGTATAGCTTATTGACCCCGGATAGGTAGGATTCGGTTTTGTGGAGCAGTCGGCTTACCCTTCTGTTCCTTGGGTACTTCCCCTCGGATCTTATTCATAGTGTGCGGCTTGAGGAACTTCTTGATATCCTGCACATGCTGTTTGTTGCTGTCGTATAGTGACATATTACTTCCTTGCTTTGCGAACTCCGTGAGTTTCTATAACCAAACGGTCTCTTGTTGAGGAACCATTGCGCCATGCTGCTGTCCGAATGGGACTCTGTTTGTGGTCAGCCTATCGCCGTGGGTACGTAATACCTCTAGGGCAATCGCTGTAGCAATCACAGTGTCATCGTTCCCACCTGTAACTGCCTCGGTTTTACCGTCATCCGTGGCCACATAGGTCATCATTTCATTGATGATGATTGGGGACGGGATCCACAGTTCATCATTCTCAATGGCCGACTTCAGGAACCCGATGATAGCGGGTTTGCTGGCTGAGCTTGTACGCCAGCCCATCCTCGTAGATTCTTCCTTCGAGATATTGGCTATCTTCGTTTGATAGTACAGGTTGACATACTTCATCTGTACCAGTCGGTTTAGGGTCGCAATACCCATAGAGTTTGATTCTACGGCAAGTAGGGAGTTGTTGAAATATCGGCCTAGATAGAACAGGAGATCTCCGAACTTGGAAGGGTCAATGTAGTTGTTCCGGTATAGGGCACATATCTCCTTCTTGGAGTTCATGACAATGGCTGAACTGTAGTCTCTACCTACACCTAGACTCGTATCGGCACCGATCACAAAGGCATCCTCGAAGTGAGGCCACTTGAAGATATGCAGACCACCCCTAGGCGCATCCTGAAATTCCCTTGCTTCCGCATTGAATTCCCTGGAGGCCAGGATTGGTTGTGGGATCAGTGATTGTAGTTTCTCTACGTTGAATACGTTGGAGCCTGATACTACGAAAGCTTCCTCTGGTGTGGCAGGATATTCCTGTCTGAACTTGGATTCACCAGATTCGGCAATCTTCAGTCTACGCCAATATAGTTGGTCTTCGTCCAGCCCATACTTCTCCCTGAGTCCCACTTCGATTTCATTGGGGGAGAATCCTTCAGGCGCCTGCCTACGATATTCCGGCATTAGGAACCAGGGTACGAAGATTGGGATATATTCGTTGACCCCATTTACAGCATCAACCCACAGCTTATGGAATGGATTGCCGACACCGTTGGCAGTTGATTCGATGATTACTTCTGTGCCATCTGCCTGGGAGATACCTTGGAAGAGTCCCGCAAGGATCTTCTCGGCATGGACCCAGAAAGCTACTTCTGATAGGTGCGCAATAGTCGGAGTAGTACCCCGACCAGCTTCAGGAGATCCGGCAGTATAGAGCCTGTAGCCCGAGTCGTTGTGCTCGAACATGATCTCTTTGGCATTTGACCTCTTGAACTCTGGTCGGAAGTCATCTGACATGTACTGTATTGTGGCCCGTGACATGTTGAAGAGGGCGTCACTGGTGGCTGCGTCGTGAGCCATGACGACTGACTTGTTGTATGAGTTGAAGTAGCTTTTCCAGAAGACTCTTCCTGTTGTATAGGTTGAGATACCCATCTGTCGGGCTTTGAGGATGATTGCCCTGACTCTTCCAGTTGTCTTGAGTTGGTGGTCGAGCTTATCATTGATAATCCTCTGGGCTTCATTGAAGGTGAATGGAATAAATCCCTTGGAGGAATCCTTGGGGAGAATCTTGATTTGTTCTGTTGCGAAAGTGGCGAAGTCTGACTTATACGTAGCAAGCTTCTCTCGCTTTTTCAGTTCGCGGAGAAGGGCTAGTTTCTCCGCTGATGAGATCTTCGTAGTGTTAACTCGCGTAGCCATAGGGTAGTGAAATTCCTTGTTACTTGTAGGGGTATTCTGGTGGAAATTCTTGTCGGGATTTCTAATAGGAACCGGGTGGAGGATTCTTTTGGAGAAGTTCCCCCTGGGATTTCCTATGGGTCTCTCTCTCTGTCTGTGAGAAAAAGATGTTGTTGTTTGGGGTTTGGGCCTGTTTCTTTTGCTGTCCCCCTTCTTTTCTCTGGGTGCTGTCGCTCCCTCGCCGCTCCTCGGGCGTTTCTCTGGGGTTTGGAGTCTGTTATGCGTGCTACCTTCGACGATACCTTCGCCTACATCACGGCCTGTGGCTTCATCTACGGTGGTGTGGAGGATGGGTTCTACAAGAACCACTTCTTCTCGTCGCCTGGGGAGGACGCGGTAGGCACGTTCGAGGTGGTGATCTACCTCTCGGCGGCTGGCCACTACTGCGTGTCGATCGACGGTGGCTTCCGTGCCCCGATCGTCTGGGACGGTGAACGCCTGCCGGAGTTTGTGGCGTGGCTTGATGAGCACCATGCCGGCTGGCGTGGTTGATAGGGTTCTTGGTTGAGGGTTCGGCCCTCACCTAAGTGCCTTGTTGGTGCTTAAGCGACGCAGTTCGCGTCTACGTTGCCGGCGTTTCCGGTGTTGGGGGGTGTGTTGTGAAGCTCGCTCTCGTCGCTGCCGCGTTCTGCGGCGGCTACCTGGTCGGTTTGTTCCTCAACCTGTTCATCTAAGGAGAATTGAACATGGGCATGCAACTGCAATTCTCGATGGCCGATGCCGTCGAATCGGGTCTCGCCATCGACGTCAAGGCCGATTATCACCCCACAGGCGGTGGTAAGTATCAGGATGGTCCATGGTTGGACTTGTTCGGAGTGGTCTCCACCGCTGCCGGTTACGAGTTCTCGGTCAACATCACCGGCACGGATAACCCGATGTGCTGGATGGATCGGAGCTACGTGCAAGAGAACAAGATCATCCTTGAGATCTTGGCGCTCAACAACATCCCGTTCTCCTTCTCCTGAACATGGACATCTTTGGAGAAGCCATCCTGATCACACTCATTGTGTGGTCTATCATCGGCTTGATCATCAAGCTGTTCTTCACCCATCCTTAAGACTCGACAGGGTCTCGTTAGTCCACTGACCTAGGGTTCTTCACGAGCCCTATCCAGTGTGCTACATGTCGTAGCATGCTAACCCGCCAACTGAGGACTCGTTCCTCGTCTATGGAGAATCCAAATGGCACAAGCTCGCGTCTCGTTCGTTCCCTCGTTCGTCAACTACGCCATCAACATCGGCGAGAAGAAGTCGGATAGCGTTAGCACTAGCGTTAACACTAGCGTTAGCACTACCAAGGTGTTCGACACGTCTCGCACCGGCAAGGATCGCGTCAGTGCTCCTGTCAAGATTGAAGCCATGCACTACGACGAGGCCACCAAGAGCATCAAGGTGTTCTGCTCGGATGGTAACCTGCGTGAGTGCCGCGTCAATCGTCTGCCCTCAGTGGGGCATGGCCGGGCACTGTGGAGGAAGATGCAGGCATTCGGTAAGGCCCAGCAAGAGGTCTGCTTCACGGCTGCCGGTGGTTTCTCGCCTGACAAGTGGTTCTACACTGTCGAATGACTGAATAGTCTTAGGTGGATGGACTATAACTATCCACCACAACCCAGTAACCAGAGAGCTCTAAGAGGTAATCATGCAAGTCTTCGAATCGTTCACCGAACTCAACGACCATCATCCCGAGATCTATGACTACATGGTCACGATCCTCGACAAGAGCGATCTCCATGAACCCATCAGCTGGGTACTCGGCGGAGACTGCTTCGTGGTCGAAACTGAGGAGGACTATGAAGAAGTCAAGGACCAACCCTGGTACGATTCTGCCGAAGAAGCTCGGCCGGGATGGTATCTGTTCTTTGTTGCCAACAACAACGCAGGAGGTCCGTCGTGGTGGGTTCCTGCCCACATGGTCAGGCCTGAAGACATGGAAGGGAAACTGTGATGAGAGAGATCATACTGCATTGATCGACGGGAAAACCCAGGCTCAGGTTGACGCGTGGTTCAGTGTCAGTAAAGCAGCCAGTGATGCTGGATGGATTGAGGATTGACTAGGACTCGAAAGGGGCTCGCCAGAGCCTCGCTAGAGTCTCGTTAACGATCCGCGCCCTGAAACGATCACATGGGATGAGTACATCAGCTGGCGTATCCGTAATTCTAACACTATCTCTAAGGAGTAATCATGGACTTCTCCATCAATACCATCGACAACGGCGACTTCGCCGTCACTGAAACCCAATTCAACCACCGCATCACACCGAGGACTTTCATGACCACTAGTGCTAACGCTAGTGCTAACGCTAGTGCTAACGCTACCAAGAAGGATTTCAAGACGAAGTCTTGCGACTTCATTCTCCTGTCTCCCCTACAACCCAGCATCTTCGGGTACCAGGACCACGAGGTATCCCGCATGATCGCCGAACTCCAGGATGTGGGTATCCAAGTGATGCTCGTCGATACCGGTCCTGAGATGATCTTCTATGCGCGAGCACACAACAAGACTCTCCTGGAATCCCTCTGCACGAGCTACGACATTGGAGGGATTCTTGTCGAAGCGGCTGCAGTGTATGACCAGGTTGAGATCAAGGAGGTGGTGTGATGTATGTCATCGTCGAAGACCTGCAAGAGTTTGTCCCTAAGAAGATCGTCATTGCGGTCACCGAGGAATACCATAAAGAACTCCTGACAGGGTTCTTCCAAGATGCTCTTCGGAGAGGTCTGGTAGGTGACTTGGAGGATCTCTGCCGGCAGATTCTGAAGGGTTTGAACTAATTTAGGATAGAACTCGACAGAGTCTCGTAACCTGCGGGGTATTTCCGTATAGAACTCGACAGAGTCTCGTATAGAACTCGACAGAGTCTCGTATAGAACTCGACAGAGTCTCGTATAGAACTCGACAGAGTCTCGTATATCCCGTGGGTATTCTGAGGGAATTCTTGGGGTATTTGCCAGGCTAAGGGTACTGGTGGGTGTCAGTGGGTGATTTTGTGCGGGAGCACGAAGTAACAGGAGAAACTATGCTGCGCGATCCTATCTTCATCACCGATCAGTTGTTCAACGAATGGTACAACCCTGCATACGAGAAACCCATGTTTAGAATCGGAATGCGTTACAACACTTGGGCATACCTCTATTGCCTGATGGGACACTGAAGAATAACCCGAATCTGCATCTACGCGACACTCGTCACCATTTCAAGGACTAAATCATGGGATCAATCAGTCGCAAAATCGCCAAGGACATCATCAATGGTCTCTACCCTGAAGACCACACCACCAAGATCGTCACCTACAACAACATGTTCGACGGTGGTCTGACGTTCGCTACGGTCTATCGTCATGAGTATCAGAACAAGTACGAGGAGTCCCCTGCATGCCACAATGTCAAGATCGTATGGTCATCTAACGGTGGTATGACACCGTACGGCCAACAACTCCTCAAGGACTAGATCATGGACATCAAAAACGATCGCAAATACCGCCTGACCGGTAAGGACGCCTACGGTACGGCCATCAGCTGCACTTCCCAATATCTCACCAAGATCCGTGCCCTGTCATTCCATCTCAGGAAACAAGGATTCAGCGGGGATGTGTTGGAAGTGGTCGAAGACGACATGTCCACCAGACCCCTCTTCAGGTTCTTCGCCGAATAGATAAAAGTACACCCAAGTGGAACACAAACACCCACGACATGACCACCGTATAGACGGGACCATCTTCGGACCAACTGCAAGGAAAACATATGATGATCTAATTACAAGAATTCGTCACAAGATCACCCACCTAACCACCGTTCAGTTCGATCCAGAAACGGGTATCCAACGGCACTACTTCAACGGTAAACTCGAACATACAGTACGAGTTCGAGGTATCCAAGACTAACGAGACTCTGTCGAGTCTTAACGAGACACCGACGCCAGCCTATCCAAGAGGAATCTAACCATGACCACCAAGCCTGCTTCGCTTATTCCACACGGTCTCTCCGCGATCGTAATCAAGAACACATGTTCCGGTTTTGTCAGTACTGACGGCATTATCAACAGCGTCAAGGCTGAAATCCGACAAAAATACGGATTCAAAGCGCTCGGCGACGGTGCATACAGTATTGTGTATGCTCACCCAGATCATAAAAATAAGGTGATCAAGCTCACCCTGTCCAGAACTGACGGCTACCATCAGTACATCGAATGGATCGAACTAGCAAAGAACTTCTTGCCGAAGAGTTACCAACGGCATCTTCCCAAGATCTTCGAGACCAAGAAGCTCCGCAGGGGTGGCCGTATCACGGTCCTAGAACGACTCAGCCCCAACAAGGATTGGTGCGGAAACAACCCTAATTACTCTTCAATCCGTGATATAGTCAAGGAAGCCGGCCATCAATACCGTCTATGTTTCGACCTAAATATGTTTAACTCGATGGCTCGTCGGAGCAAGTCCAACGGTCAGCGCGAAGATATTCAGGTCATTACGGACCCTTGGTGTGAGTCCTTCTAATCATGGCTAAAGTTTAACTTTGAAGGGATCATCGTCCTCTACAATCAATTCCACACAGAGAACCAACAGGACTATTGACAAGGAGTAATATAATGGTCAACATCCTCAGTGTACAACATCTTCGTTAAGACTCGACAGAGTCTCGCTAGGGAATATGATGGACGCTGGCGCACTAATTCCAACTGAACTCAGACACTGGATCAAGAAAGGCTACGTCAAAGGAAACAACAAAACCTATTCCCGACAAGGTCACCAAGATGAGCTCTCCAAACGAATGGGAAAAATCGGCTACAAGATGCTGGGAGAGGGAGCATACAGTGGGGTATTCGAACACCCGGTAGTCAAGAACAAAGTCATCAAGGTGACCCTCTCAACCAAGGATGGATACCACAGGTATGTCCAATGGGTACTGACCATCTCCAAGACCCTCCCACCAACCTACCGAAAGCATCTACCCAAGATCTTTCACACAGAGATCATCAAGAACTGCAGGATCACGGTATTGGAGAAGTTGTCTGGGGGTTGGAACGTGGATGACTCCCACCTAATCACCGAAGACTTCCTAGAATACAATGCTCTGGTAGATGTACTTGATGAAGCCCGCCAACAATTCGATCTCGCCAATGACATCGAGACCAACGGCAACATTCTTTACCGTAGGAGGACACCAGTAGTAACCGATCCCTGGAGCCACAAGGAGTAGTATCATGATCTTAAACACTTGGGGTTACACAACCTGGAAATACGATCCCGCAGAAATCCACAATAGGTTAAACAGGGTCATTAAGACACTACAATACATGCGGTCTCAAGGGATATACTGGGATGCGCTCGCTGTCATGGGTACTTCTGGTATCTGGTTGGGGCCACTCCTGATAATGCAAGGTCACAAGGTGGTTCTCATCAGGAAGGCGAATGAGCGGTCTCATGGGGGCATGGTTGAGGGACAATCTAACGAAGAAATCACCCGACTGGTCTTCATCGATGATCTGATCTGTTCAGGGGATACAATCAGAAAAGCCCAGAAACAATTAACCATGTTCTACGAGAGATACGGTAAAGGACATCCAGCGATGATCACTGCAATAGTTCTTCACGATACTCAAATGGGTTATCATGACAAGACGGAACAAGACATCCCAGTCTACGGCTACATTGAGGAGTAATCAGATGATCAACATCCTAGGATCAACCATCGTCTCCCTACCGGTCACCCTCGTCGAATGGGAACCCAAGAACTGGTCAGACAGGAAAGCATGGGGTCCTGAAGCAGTTGACGGATTCTACCTAACAAAGGCAGGAGAGATCTATCGTTTGTCAGGGAAACTGGTCATCTATGTGTCTCAGGAACCCTAGTACAACTAACAAGGAAACCTAGCCGGTACCTTTAGAAGAACCCAAGAGGGTATCTTAAGAGTAATAATCTAAGTATATACTCAAAGTAATCTTTTAGGGATCTCATAATAGAGATCCCTAATTGATTTATATAATAGAGGTAACAACTAACAACTTAATCCTTAAAGGATATTCTCTACAGAATATCTTGGAAGAGTATACTAGAAGAGTTCTTCAGTGTACCTTGTCATCAGTTACTTCTCCCTCTTGGTCAATCTTCATAAGGGCTACCTTCGGAAGCAGACCTTCTGCAATGGCTCTTTCCATGAGCTCATCATCGGAGAGTTCTTCGACGTCATTCTTGACAATCTTCTCAATTCTCTGTAGCTTGGGCTTCTCGTATTCTGCCAACTCTTTGGCCCATCGAGCAGCGGTCTCGTAATCATTCTCCTGCAGTGCAAGGTGAATACACATACGGATAACATCGAGTGAGTTAAGTTCAGGAATATCAGCCAATACCTTCTTGTATGCCTTAGCATTCTTCTTGAAGTTACGGGCAATTGCCTTGTCAAGCATTTGGGTTTCCATCTGACGTTGGCGACCCAATGAACGGCCTTCCTTAGTAACCTTACGTAGGTTGGCCAATGAGCGTTCTCTCGGAGTCAATTCTTCAGGAGGTTTATCGAAGATAAAGTGTCGAGAATCGTCTTCAGGAGCCCTATGCGCCGTAAGGTCATCAGTGGGTTTCTTTACTCGGGGCATTGGAGCCTCCTTTCTGTAATGTAAGTTGGGTATGATCCTATTAGGTACCACCTAGATCACACCCATTTCAATTTGTCCATAGGAATCAACATCATGTCGAACGCTAACAACGAAGCCACCAACGTCATCATCAAGGACGTGCAACTGTACTGGGCCAAGCTCGGTAAGCCGGTGGAGCCGTTCGGTACCCTGCAGTGGGAACTGCAAATCCGCTTTCCCAAGAAGCGTGTCAAGGAAATGGAGCAGTACGGCAAGGTCAAGGAGACTGATGAAGCCGGTATCTTCTCCGTCAACCTGAAGAAGAAGGCTGAGAAGAAAGACGGTTCGCCTGCCATGAAGGTGAAGCTGGTTGACCGCAAGGGTGGGGATGTCGATCCCACGATCCTGGGTAATGGTTCTACCGGTAACGTCAAGGTCATGCTGAAGGACTACCAGATCAAGGGACCCAATGGTCGTGTCACCAAGGAAGGTACCCAAGTAATGCTCATTGCGGTCCAAGTCACGGATCTGGTTAAGTACGAGCCGAAGAATGTCGGTGATGACTTTGACTACGAAGAAGATGACAGCGACACCGAAGAGCAGGCACCTACCCCGAAGAAGGGGGCCGGTAAGCCAGGCCGTCCCGCTGCAAAGAACGTCAGCCAAGACGACGATGACGACATCCCGTTCTAAGTAAACTAATAAGGGCCACCGAAAGGTGGTCCTTTCAATTTCACCAAGAGGATTCTATGCAGAAGCACCAAACCATCGACAAGAACCAAATCAGTCAAATCGTATCATTGACCAACAACCTTACTAGAGCGCTGGTACAGGCAGGTGGTACTGGTCTGATCAAGCCAATCATGGCTATGTCGGTCGGTGATTTTCTACTACTCCTGGTAAACAACAACATTGCCTTGGATGCAACCTACTATGGCGATTAATTCATACGGTTACTTCGACTACTACTACGGTTACGAACCTGATCCTGCTGAAAAGCAGCTATGCCCCATTTGTGAAGAGATGGTAGAACCATACTTCCTGGATGAAGGTATTGGCGCCTACGAATTCTGGGGTTGCAAAGGACAAGATGTTCAGCTAGTACCATACTGCCCAATCTGTAACAACGAACTGGAGTAATAATTATAATGGAGATTATCACAGTAAACATTCTTCTGGTAGTCGGCTTTGTGGTGATGGCCTATCGTACCTTCCATTGGCACGATCCATTCGCTGCATTCGCCATGATCACTTCCCTCGCAACTCTCTACTACATCAATGGATAAAGAAATCGTCGTAATCGTAGCATCTGTCGCCATTCTCCTTTCGGCAATCTTTGTATCGGTCAGTATCTACGAAAACAAAAAGTTGGAGGTAGCTGCCGGTATGGTGGAACAAGGCGCTGACCCACTGGCTGTAAGGTGTATGCTGAAATAAGACACAATGAAGATCCAAAACGGAGCAATCTGCCGAGTAATCGGTGGGGTAGACGGTCTCAACATCGGAAAGATCGTCCAAGTCCAGACCTGTCAAGGCGAGCACTCACAATATGGCAGGATCTGGCGATGCACCACTCAAGGTAAATTCCTCGTCACGGAATACGGTGGTGTAGGTATCTCCGCCGACTTCGCCGAGGACTGGTTGGAACCGATCGAAGATGAACCACTACCAGACCAGGAGTCCATCGAAGACATCTCCCTAAAGGTAGCCTAAATGCTGAACCAATCTACTGTATCCATCTGCCGTAAGTATCTCACCAAGGAGATCAAGGAAGTCAACGATCTCATGGTTATGCTGGCGGAAGTGAAAACCATGCGATCAATCTATGGTCGCAAACCCAGCATCGGCGAGCGGAAGTCATTCGCCAAAGTGGCAAGGAAACTGAAGGCAGTCAAAGCCCGTCGCAAGAAGCTGGAAGCCGCCATCCGCGACTTGAAGTACAATATGGAAGGTAGGAAACAATCATGAGAATTGGACGACTTATATTTGCATTGGCCCTTTGTGTCGCAAGTGCAGGGGTCTCAGCAGAAGTAGTGGCATTTGTAGGTAATCCAAGGGCAGAGCGTATCCTTCTGCACAACGTGCGAAATCTGTGTACTGTCAAAGCACTACGAGCTCAATTCGTAGATGCGAAAGGGCGATACACTGAGGGATGCTGGAAGGTGGTTGATGGTGGTAACATCCAAGTTGTCTTCCTTGACGGAGACTTTGTAATAGTCCCAATGGCTCAATTCAAGAAACCAGAGGAAATCTGATGGATATCGAACAACGATTAGTTACTGTACGTGATGTCGAACGACTGGATCCGATCGAGAATCCTTAGATCAGCTTCAAGGCAATCAGTAACAAGTGGCTTCTAAAGGAAAAGGAATGAAAGTATGCCCCGAGTAATCCCAGCGGAAGTCCAAGCTAAAGGTGCAGCTGCCCTAGCTGAATGGCGTAAGCGAAAAGCTGCCGCTGTAAAGAAGGGCGGTAAGTTTCTAAAGCAATGGGAAGAAGAGGAGCGTATCAAGCGCGAGCAGAAGAAGGTCACTCCAATGATGGCCATCAAGAACTTCTGCAATGGATGTGTGGGAGGTATCCGAGCGGATATCAAGAACTGTACGGCCACGCACTGCCCCCTGTTCATCTATCGCCCATATCAGAAGGATGAGGAATGAAACGCGAACACTTCTTTGTCCTCAAAGAAACACTGAAGAACGGTACAACTAGGTTTAGTGTGGTACGAAAGAATCCACGTGGTGAATTTAACACAGTGAACGGATACAATGTATACACAGAAGAATCTTGTATTAAGCTAGCTGAACGTCTTGAAGGTGAACTTTTAGTGAAGGCGGAATACCTATGAAGCACACGAATAAGATCGTAATTTATACTGCCGGCGGTATGGAACTAGTGTCGATGGAAGACGCGCGCCAATGGCGGCAGGCAGCGGAGGACTTTTTCATCAATGACGAGAGAGTCCTTTTTCTTCATCCGACTCGACGTACACACTCATTCAGACCGGAAGAAATGAGGCGTATCTTCGATCTCGATATGATGGACCTAAAGCACTGTGACATGGTGCTTGCAAACTTGGACAATCCAAAGTTGGCTAAACATGGTACAGCTATGGAAGTGTTTCATGCAAGCTATCACCTTAGAAAACCAGTAGTTGCATTCAAAGCAAGCAGAGAAAACATACATCCTTTCTTCGAGAGTCTAGTTACAGAATGGCGGAGTACTGTTCTTAAGGCATGCGAGACTATTAGGGATCAATACCTATGATCGCAAACAGCTTTACCATCCTGCTGTCTATCGGAAGTATCATCCTTCTGATTTCCCTGTTCAAGCCTAACCGTAAAGTGAGAATCTGATGCCATACGTTACCCAAAACACCAGAATCCTGCTCGATGCCCGTGTGCGTGGGCCTCATAACGCGGGGGAGTTGAACTATCAGATCACTACACTTCTGAAGAGGTATATGGAAATCAACGGGGAAGGGTACCAATCGATCAACGATATTGTAGGTGCTCTCGAAGGCGCGAAGCTCGAGTTCTATCGTCGAGTGGCTGCTCCTTACGAAGATCGGAAGATCAAGGAGAACGGTGATGTATACTAAGGACGAGTTGCTGATCAAGATGAACGAAGCAATTGAAAGGCAACAGCAAATGGATATTGCAATGGACGAAAAGCAACTACCCGCAAACAAGAAGAACAAGAAGGACGCTGTGGGCGCTACCAAGGCACCTACCAGCTGCATTCCTTCTGCCGGTATCTTCGCTATGGGTGCTGCCATGCAAGACGGTGGTAACAAGTATGACCCATTCAACTACCGCGAGACACATGTAACTGGATCCGTGTTCTTCAACGCCATGATGCGCCATCTACTGGACTGGTGGGAGGGGCAAGACTTTGCAGATGATTCCGGTGTGCATCACCTTGGGCACTTGGCAGCTGGATGCGCCATCGTTCTTGACGGGATTTCTAACGGGAATTTTGTTGACGATCGTCCTGCGAAGCCAGTTATTGCGGCCTCGCGCAAGACTCACGTTTGGTTGAATAAGGAATAATCATGAAATTTAAAGAACCCTTTCCGTTCCCACCTGAGAACTACAAAATCTTCACACCTTGTGATGTTGAAGGGTTATACCACAAAATGGGTGAAGCTGGTGGTATCTTCTGCAAGGAAGAGCGTCGTCTGCTGAAGGCACTGCGTCGATACATCGCCGATATTACCGGTATCAAGCCCAAGAAATTGTACTGAGATGAGTGGATGGCATCATGAGAAACAACAGACAAGAAATTCTTGATTGGATACAGGATATAGAAGATAGTGCGGAACGTGATTACTGCATGTGTGGGGATCATATAGATCATTCCCCGTGGAATCATGGACACACACCCGTAAGTCAGTACGACTACTACATGTTCTGCGCTGAAGAGGAATTGAGAGATTATGACACTGCTAACTGGAGTCGCAATCCTTCTACTGGTCACAGCAATGTGTAGCCACCCACCTGATGGATATTGATATGATCCCTGCACACAAGTACAAGACTGTTAAGCTGACTCCGCAAGA
>Ga0208198_1000526_pt1 | contig 41781 bp, 44 predicted proteins | sample AD_JPNTR2_MetaG_FD_184446 | JGI IMG/M metagenome (GOLD analysis project Ga0208198, IMG submission 184446) | Active sludge microbial communities of municipal wastewater-treating anaerobic digesters from Japan - AD_JPNTR2_MetaG (SPAdes) (version 2) | ecosystem: Engineered > Bioreactor > Anaerobic...
ATGCGTTGTATGGCAACCCAACTAATGATACGTATGAAATCAATTCGTAGACGTTTCACAAGATTAGAGCCACTAGTCTTGACATGTTGCCACCGCTAGACATCATTGTATACGGAATAGATGAGACTGGTAATTAGAGCGGTATGCAAATCGTTGGATTGGAATTTACATCTTCATCGTTAGTTGCAACTGTTAATGACGTTGCATTAGCACAAAGAGCAGAATGGGTAGCCAGATCAATTACTCCTTGGACACCCGTTTAGTGAGTTGGTGATATAATATGGCAGAACAAACAAATTCACAATTCCTAAATACTCCATCTAACACGTTAATAGTAGCTAATGTAGATATTAATAAAGAAGGATCAAATAATACAATTATTAAAACAACAGAACCAGTTGTGCTTGGTGCAGTACAGCAATTCGCATATCAAGTTTAGAGATAGAAAGCACCTATATATGTAATAGGCTCAACAAACCCAATAACTATAGCAAAAGGTGCAAGACAAGTAGCTGGAACATTATAGGGAGTAATACTTGGAGAAGATTTCTAGTTTAGCCTTATCAAGTATTTCTGGCAGGACATAGCAAATAACGGCATATAGAGAGTAAATGGTAAAGATGACATAAACTAGGAATTTGGTAATATGACAGCATTCGTGAACCATTTCGCAATTCCAATGCTAAAGTAGATTGGAATAAATCCAATACCTGCTAATGTAAATGACGGCGAAAGCAGTGTATTCAACTTTCCTCAAAACAAAAAAATATTTGATAGACAGGTTGGAATAGACTAGCTAAATATTCCACCGCTATATCTTGATGAAATACCACCAATTACGTTGTCTCTTATAACACCTATCGATATTACAGACGCAGGATTAAAGTATGAAACAGTTACACTTTACGGTTTGGAATTTGTTAGCAACGATCTTGCTATTCAAGCCGGAAGAGAATAGATATTCGAATCAGTAAACTTCATTTAGAGAAGCGTAGCAAAAAGCATATCAACAAAAGAAAAAAGTAGTTAAACATAGATAGTTGATTATAACTAATTAGAGGTGCAAATGGCCAACAATAATAGATTCTTCGCCCCGACAAATGCTTAGATCTATGGGATATAGAATGTGTATGGTTATACTGTTTCTTGGCTTCTAGATGATATAGCACAACTCACATTCAGCACGCCTGTAGATGTTAAGCCAGTACTAAGTTTAGGATAGAGAGAATAGACAGGATATACATATGGATAGAGATTATATGCGGGTACTATTTAGGTGCCCGCAAATTCCTATCCTTCTTTCTTTAACCTTTTCACTACTTGGATCACCGAAATGTATAGCGATTACTCAATAAGGAACAATGATACTTAGTATTCGATATAGTTATAGAATGATTCTGGATTATATCTAAATGTTAATGCCGAGGATTTACCATTCTTTGATATATAGATAATAAGCCTGCCAGAAACATCATCTGACGATTTGTATAATGCATTCATCTATATAATTAAAGACGTTAAAATAATAGAAACTTCAGTCGACTTGAATACTCAATCGCCAACAAGTCAAGTAATGTTCTATCGATTCACATAGAGTTACATAGGTCAAAAGTTGGCAATGCTAAAATAGTCCAACAACGTCATAAACATGGACACAAATCAATTATTAAAAGTCGTTGACATTTTTAACGATAATTAGCAGTACCCGTCATTCACTAAAACGGTTCTTAATAAGCTATACTTTAATGGGTGATAGATATGGCCATACTACCGCACGGTTTAACTGAAGAACAAATAAACGCAAAATAGCCATTATTAGACACGTTATAGAAATAGCCAGTAATCAATGGCGTTGATGCAAATGTATTCTTCCAAACGGATGAAATAGTTCCAGTTAACATAGAAAATAGACAAATAGCACACTCATTACCATTCGTGTATATGGATAATATTTTTACTATACAGCTCACGAGTAGTTAGAGCATATATCCAGTATACAATAATACCGAATTCAATCCTAACTCATTTTATACAACTAAAGATGTATTGGCCGGCATTATTGTGTATTCATAGTCTATACTCAATATATATGAACATCTTAAATTAAAAAAACTGAATAACCAGCAAATGTATGTTCTACCATAGATAGTAATAGAGTTTATAGATAGAAATAAATATACTTACAGAAATGCACCTAGATATAACATTAATTCATTTATCGCATTCAACGAAGTATATCTAACGTACCCAGCATTATCTATTACGCCCGACGCATCGCCAATATAGCTTATTTCAAGATTCATAGCCAAGTCATATGAGGTGCTTGCTAAATGAGCAAACTATCAACTATTGAATAGTACCAGTAGTATAGAAATACAATCATCTCTACTTTCATGTATAGTTAGGAACGATACTAGTACAATGGATTTGACTAGCATGTATTTGTTTCATAGCATGACTTTAATGACATAAGCGACTTATATGATATAATGACTAACCTAAGAAATGGTCAGAGCTTCTTACTAGACCAGTTGACATATATAGAAATCAATCCGGCACAAAACGTAATACCACTAACATCTGTATTTAGAGCTAAACCAACTGCTTATGCTGTAACAACAAAATCTATAGAAGGCAGACTTGGATTCAATACAACTTAGTAGGACTTCACTAGTGGACTATTAAGCATAAACGCTGGCGACAAACCAGTTGGCAAAGTATATAAACGCAATGCAATTAGAGTACCATCATTGCTTATCCTTTTTTACAATAATAAAATGATATAGCATATGTCGGCTATATTGCTAAAAAATGTTATCATATATGGCTTTGAACAGCAGGTATAGTAGGAAGCATAGCCCGGGCAATTTATATATAACTTCTCATAGTCTGATATGAATATGTTTGACTATCCAGTAAGTCAATAGATATATTATCATAACATATTGCAAAAGTTTGTCACACAAGAAGAGATAGATTAGTTAGAAAGTACAAATAAGCAGTTGTAGACTGAGATAACGAAATAGAAAGAAATAAAAGTTAAGAATGAAAGACCAGTGATAAATGGTATAATAACAAAAGTAATAGACGGCGACACTATTGTTGTTAAATTCCTTGAAGAAGATTGGAATAAATTGGGCTTGAATAGCAAACTAAACTACTCTAGAGAATGGAATGAATGCGAACAATTTGAGTACAGAGTAAGATTAATAGGTATAGACTGTCCTGAAGATACAACAACGCACGAACCATTCGGACCAGAAGCAACATAGTTTACAAAAGGTTTTATAAATATGGTAGTCCCAATTGAATTCGATGAACAAATGTTTGATAATTATAATAGGCTACTTGCATATGTGTGGCTAGCTAAACCGAATAAACGTGATTTCAATGATGTAATGAATTATACACTCAATGGGCAACTAGCTATGAACGGATTAGCAAGAACAATGACAATATGGCCAAATGTTAGATATAGCTAGATATTCGGTGCTATAGTAGACGCTGCTAAAAAAGCAGGCATTGGTATGTATCAATAAGGGAGGTAGTAATATGGCAGAGGATTTCTTGAAGAAAGCAGATCAGTAGCTCAAACAACAGCAACAATAGCCAGAAGCTGAGCAAGACAAGTAGGCTGGTTGGATAGACACAGAACAAGTTATGGAAGAACTCAAAAAGGCGGCAGAAGAAATTATATATGAGAAAGATCCATAGCTCAAAGAACTTGTATAGTCCCTTAAAAAGAAGTATAAGGATATACTAGTGTACTTCTTTGACGAGAACGAGTTCTATATCTATAGACCACTAACTAGATTTGAGTATAAGGAGATAACAGGCTAGACAGATAATGCAGAAAAGGCCGGCGAACAGCTTGTCCTCAAATAGGTACTATATCCTAAGCTGGATAGCAATTAGCTAGACCAATTAAAAGCCGGAGTTATTCCTACTCTACTAGAGCTTGTTATGAATGCATCTAATTTCGGTATACAGAATCCTGTAGTGAAGTTGTGAGGCGAATAGTATGTTAGAGCCTTGGCAATTAATTACGCTTAAATAGAAGTATGGCGGGATATATGTAACTAACTATGATAACTCTCTCTACGTATAGCGCCAGCCTACCTTATTAGAGATAGTATAGTAGCATGACGCTAAGCGTGTGTTCAATCTTTCAAATCAAGATATGTTTACTGAACTGATAAAATAGATTATAGTATATCCTGAAGACCCGTCTGATGTACCACAACCATAGTTAGATATGCTTGCTGAGGCTATGCTCGATGATGTACCAATGACTGATAAGGAATTGGAAAACAAGATATACGAGCTTGCAGACAAGGAGCAAAACCTATTCAAGGACATCGCACTTGAATTGTGGTCGCAAATACAAGGCTCAACTATCCACGAATTCTATAGCCAGCCAATAGGCGAGATAATGGATATGTATTAGACTATTAAAATAGTTGAAGAGCTAACCAAGAAGATAGAAGAAGAACGAGAATAGTAGTAGCCATCTATATAGTTCGATAATCAAGTATCATACAATCAGCCGGCAAAACGAAGCCAGCAATAGTAGTATGACATTTCTGGATTACTTGGTAAAGATTTGAATGCATAGTTAGAGGAACTGGCAAAAGGAGCTGGTTAAAATGGCAGAAGGAAAGTGGAATCCGCCTAAATCAAAGGGCGAACGTTAGAAGATGCCAGCTAGTTACTTCCTGTTACCTAAAGAACGTAAGTTTCCATACAAGACAAGATCAGGCAAAATTTCGTGTAAAGGTTTAAGATAGGCAATAACTAGATAGGCACAGCATGGATATTAGGGCGTTCTAAAGCGTGCACGAGCGTTGTACAAGAAGAATTGCAAATCAAAGAATAATTAACGCCTCCCTTAGTGGCCAGTGAGTGTAAAGTTCTCACTGGCTCTTTTTTAGTTAATTTAGATTTAGGGGGTGCAACATGTAGAATAATAAATCGCAAATGCCGCCTGAGGAAGACGAAGACCAGGCCGTAGGTAATACTATTAAACAACAGCCTGAGATAGAACGAATAGAATAGGTAGATAAACAGCATGATAAGATGGTCAGCCAAGTTGTGAAACCATCTTTCGTTGCTATGTTAACGGCCGGATATTAGTAGGTGGCAGTAAGTAAATAGCTATCCCCGCTAATGAAGAAGACGTCTAATACAATTTAGCGATTGATAGTTGACTCCGCAAATTAGCCTTCCAAGCCTAGTTAGATTAGCCAATAGTTTTAGAATATATTACAAAAAGATATGGCTCGCATGGAACGAAGCGAATACTCGTTGGGCCAGATATTTAAGTCTGTAATCAATACAACTGTTCCACAACCTATCGGCGGATTCATAACTGGATAGATTGATATATAGAAACAATAGAATTTAACGCCTGCTAGTTATCTCACCTATTAGCTTGTAACTAAGATGTTTAATCCAAATGCCAAACTTAGCTTTGGAAATTATGCCATGTCTATAGGCATGGGCAACGTTGCATATTAGACTACTGAGTATTAGAAGAATAGATACGCCGCATCTAATCCTGATAGCTATGCAAAGTATGTGAATATAAAACGCAACGTCATAGGCTAGGTGCCAGCTATAATGACATACTACGGATAGCAAGCATAGAATATAATGACAGGCACGTACACTGCACTACGTGGTATGCTAACTGGCAACTCTAAAATGGCAAAGACTGGCGGATACTTAATTGCCGGATCTTAGTTATAGATGGTTTCTCCTACTAGCTTAGGTTAGACATTTAAGCGTGCATTCAGAGATAATTATACAGATATGTAGGAAAATGCAGTCGGGCTAGGTATGATGTATCAATTTAAATCTACATTCGAGAGCATACTTTAGCCAACAGTTCTAGAGCAAATACAAGGCACACCAGAGTTTAATAAGTTCAATGCACGACGTGTGTCATCGAAGCGATTGAGCAATGACGATTAGTACAATTAGTTTATCTATTGGCTTAGAAGTGATAAAGACGGCTAGGTCGACCAATTTGTAAAAGATATAAATAATAGACTCGGCTCAGTTAAGTAGCCAGAAAGCTTAAAAAAGGCCGGCTTCAATGACGTTACATTCTTAGATATATAGTCAGGTAAAGTGAAATACACAGATATTTCTGGCTATATGCCTATGGAAAACGTAGACCCGCAAGATGTGCTAAATAAACGTATGCAAGAAATGGCAGGGTATTTAATACAGCGTGGTGTTAATAAGGATACATAGATTGGATTTGGCATATATTGGCGTAAAGCTGGCGATAAACTTAAAATATATTCAATGCCTACTCAGGGATTAGCTACACTTAAAACTCTGTCTTTCTTATCTAAAAACGTAACTATACCGTTCATGGGTTTCAACCCAATGGCATAGATACAACCTGACTTACTACTAGAGTACAACTACTTTAGACCAGCTGTATAGTCTTTCGAATCAGATAAGTACGTGCAAACAAAGAACTCCTGGATGCAAGTAAAAGAGATATAGTCTAGATTGCTTTACAAGAATGAGTAGGGCTCTATAAAACAACTTGCAATTGAGTATACAAATAGATTGGATTAGATAATTAGATCCGCCGCAAATAAGTAGGGTTACAGCGAGAAGGATCTAAGCGATATAATTAGCGGGCTTAAACAGGAAACTCGTAATGACACGTTCAAAGAAGCACGCACTAAATTACAAGAACTGCTAAATTAGTAGGGCATAACAGACTCAGCTGTAGCAAGAGTAATAAGCGAGCATATGCACCTTATGAGCTTAGTTACAAACAAAGAAAAGCCAATCACAGTATCTGTATCAACACTGAGATCTGTAGTTAGTGCATAGCGAAGTTAGAAAGTAGTTGGCTCAATGTAGTATGGCATCGGCGACGAGACTAAAAGTAAATTGCAATCTATATCTACATGGTAGCAAAGTATTACTAACGATATAAATATGTCAATAAAGGACTCTTATCTTGTTTACATTAGCAATAAACCGCTATTAAGAGTTGGCAAGCAGTTATTTGACGCATCTAAAATAATGCCAGAAAATATGATTATACTCAATAAAGGCAGAATGTCTGGCGAATATGTTGAGTAGTATGCTAAGCAAACTGGATAGATGAAGTACGTCGGCAAAGAAACAATCCGACGCAATGCAACAAAGGACATGCCATTCTATAACGACTATAATATAGGCGAGTCGATGCCAGAAGAATTTATAGATATGTTTACTGGCCCTAAACAATACGATGAAGTTATGCAAGGAATGGCCACTCAATTGTACGATAAGCAAAAGTATGGATACCTTAATAGCTTACGCAGATCTTTTACAAAAGTTCCGTACATGGAATTGATAGCATCAAGAGGAATCTCTAATCCAATAGTCAAACTGAATGGCGAAATGGACATTGAACAAATGTCTGACTTAATTAATTAGTTTGAATAGTTTGGCAATCTATCAAACTACTAGAAATATATGGTTGAGAAGTCAACTGGCGATGAAAGGAAACAATGGTAGTACATCGCTAACTTGTTGGAAATGGGCGACATTGAACAATCTCTGTACTAGGATATAAAAGAAATGCAACAGTCTGGAAGGTTCTTCATACACGGCGACTTCACAGGCAAGTCAGAAAAGCTATACGAGGAATTCCAAGAACTTACTGGCAAAACAGATGAGCAATCGGTTTTAAGAAGATAGGAAATAACAAAAGAATTAGAAAAGATACTTGGCTAGCCTGTGTAGGAAGTATAGTAGAACGACTAGGCATAGATGCAAAGGTGGTAGATGTAGCCTGTAGGCAGGAATGGAGTAACACGACTTGACGTGTTGCTGTCGTTTGGAACGTACCTAAATCAAGTAACTCCTGCAATTAAAGAAAACCTATCTACTATGGATAATATGTTATCAAACATAATGAATTTATAGAATCCATCTGACAAAATTGTTAATGTTGGTATGGATTTCAATACTAGTTATCAAGTAAACTTCTTCGACAGAAAACGAAAAGAACTCGAAGAATAGTTTGCTAACATACTATAGTTCGATGATAATGAAAATTTGAAGCAACTATTTGACTAGTAGTAGGAAGAATCAAGAACATTGAAACTGCCAGATAAATTCAAACAGCAGGTCGGCAATTAGTTAACATCCGTAATTCTTGAAAAGAATCAATTTATAGATGTCATGTAGAACGAGTCTACTAAGTAGCAATTGAGATATATACAAGGAAACTATATGTATAGTAAAATACATTAGTCGTTTGATAAATACAATATACAAAACACAAGTCTAGAGTAGAAAAATATGCTATTCTCCGTGCCAAGCACCGAATACATAGAAACACTACAAGATATATTTGGCCTCGATTATTTCCATAATTAGATTAAATCAGCAACGCTTGGCATACCAAGTTTCAGACAAATAAAGGAAGTACAAGTAGAAAGAATAGGCAGGCTATAGCAATATGGCGTAAGCGAAAGCGAATAGACTGTAAATCAGAAATACGACATCTTATTTGAAAAGAATAGATATGTCCAAATGTATGATATAGAACATAGCACCGGCGGCAATTTCCTTAATTTGCTATTCCCAAATTTCAATACACGGCCTGAATCATTTGGTAAACAGAATATAGCATCAGTAACTGCACATTGGATTATTGGAAGAACTACTTAGCTATTAGAAGAAATAGGACTTGGCAGACCTAATGTAGAGAAGTAGGTAAACTAGTATGAAGAATTCTAGGGCGTAGCTAGAAAGATAGGCTGGATAAGTGCTGGCGTATAGTAGGCTGGAATTCTTGACTAGGTTATAACTACATAGACTGGCGGGATAATTAATCCACATGAGACTCTAATTGAAGCTGGCAAGACTTTGTAGACCGGCGGGATATAGATATAGAATATGATTGGAATTGGCCCAGTATAGCGGCAACTGCATGAAACTATGCCTGGCTTTATGTAGGCCACTGCAGGTGCAGCTGGATAGCTACTTGGTGGCACACGTGGATTCTTTACGTTATAGGCATTAGGATAGATGGCTGAGAGTATGCCTACTACTAAAGAGTTCTAGTTACAAACTGAAGGTGTAACAAATGTGCCAGTATATCGTGCACAAGGTTGGGAATTCGGTAGAGAGCCATATTGGGGTGGTAAGGTTAGAGAGTTCAGACCTTCACTCCTCTATATGGAAGGTAAAGAGTGGAAGAATATGCCAATAATGTTTGGCTCTAAGTTAGAGTATCAGGTATTTGGCCAGCCATATCCTACTCCGCTTAACCTGTTTGGCATGATACCTATGTTCTCTCATCATTACGATAAAGAGCAATTAATGATTAGACCGTATGCTAGAACTGGCAACCCGCCAGGCACATTTGAACTAATGTCGAATATTATACCTATGTAGAATATTAGCCCAATACAATTTGTCCCTCAATTGATGAGATTCATGGTGCCAACTACAAACCTTCTAGACGATTACACTCAGCAATTGAAAGAGTTAGGACTAAGTGTATATGGCAGTTCACCAGATATAGAAACTGTAGAATAGTATGTCAAATAGTCATACCTAAGCGGGCAAATGATGTAGGTTCGCCAGTAGGTTGGATTCGATAATTAGCAAGCTAAATCAGATTACATTCAAATCAAATAGGCAAACGAAAGTCTGTACACAGAATATATTAAGAATATAAATTACTCGTTATACAATTTCTCCGATCTTGAAGATTGGATGTAGAACTACACTGGCTTTCTTGGATTCGCATAGTCAACTATAAACCCATTCAACCAAGCAGGAGAATCGAGAGAAATAACTCTATAGTCATCAGACTTCTAGCGATCAAGCGAACGATTGTACTATCAGCAACAACTCGGCGGCTTAATGGGTTATACAGAATTCTACAGAAGACTTAATCAGAGTAATCGCAGGGTAGAGTATCAAATTAACCCGCTTCCAAACCCTTATATGTCGCTTAACTTCCCGTGGCTGCCTGATAGATTCCTAACTGGAGATTAGTATTAGTCAATTGACTTTGGTGAAGTAAGATTGCCAGGGCAAGGATATGAGTATATACGTGGTTCATTAGACGATTACGGACCAGTAGACGTGTATAGAATACTTTCAAACGTAGCGCCATATTAGCAAGCTACAGATAGATAGGAAAAGTAGGCAGTCGAAATACAGAAGGATGAGAATACTGATCCAAGAATAAGATATATGATAGAGCAAGCTAAAGAAGAACGTGCACAAATTAGGGAAGGTGCACCAACAAGAGAACGTGTATTCACAATGCCTATGGAAACTAGGCAGTACACTCTTGAAACATACTTAGGTAATGGGCAATTTGAAACTGATACTGGCGATACAGTAGAATTGCGTGGCTTTACTAGCGATGTTGACTACATTGCTAAACGTATATTCGAATCTAAAAACATTACGGTAGAAGAAGCATACTAGCAGGCTGAAAGAGAATCGGAATCAATAGAAACACAATTGCAAGGAATGGTCGGTCAGACTGTTAGTCTAGCAGTGCCATCAGACGCAGGCACTAGAAATCGCTTCTATGGTAATAACGACATCAGAATTCAGGCAATTTAGCCAGACCTTAAATATGGAAAAGAATAGTACAGAGAAGATACAGAAGTAGATATACGATAGAATTACCAACCAAATTTCATGAACAAATAGTGGGAAGACTTCTCACATAGATTTAGTTTTGTGCACGAGAAGTTCATACCTGTCAGAACTGCAAAGGAAGAGTATCAAAGATACCACGCTTACGGTCAGTATAGATAGCTGTGGCAACATCCTATTACCGATATATTACTGCCATCTGTAATGAATACATTTCAACTTAATCCAATACAATAGTAGACTCATTAGTATATGGTAGGACAATTGGCAGGATAGAACTATATTTCAAGATAGTTTATGGGCGGCATGATGTCAAGCGTAGCATTCTATGGTTCTATACTTACCCCGAAATCTTAGGTATTGCCAAACGTATAGAAACAGCGTGAAGTTGAAGAACAATAGATATATCTTGAACATCTGCAGGGGAAAAAGCAATTTAATGAGTTCAAAGCATTGCCGTCTATTAGAACTATGACTCGACTATTGCCTATGGAAGATTAGGGAATATTTGAGGAACTAGCTAACTAGCCAGAATAGGATTGGGAAGATATAAAGAAAATATAGCCTAGCTACATGAAGCCAATGCTAGAAAGCGTATATGAATAGAAGACACAATTCTAGCAAGGCAGAAAGACATATAAAGTAGAACAAGACCAAGCAGATGAGTTTGTAAATAATGTCTACGGAAATGCACAACGAAATATGCCATAGGTAATACAGAATAACTATGACATAGTAGACGTTGAATAGTATAGGTCTCTGTTATAGTTGACTAACGTAAAGAACTTATCTGCAATGAACGTGTACGAAAATCAGATTATGAAATAGATGAATGGATTAATCGCCGTTAATTCAAATATGAAATACGACCCGTTCCAATCTTAGTAGTATTATGTTTTACAGAATAACAAAATAAAAGCTGGCACGTACGATTACTCGCAGGGAGGTTTACGTTAATGGATAGACTTAGCCGACTAATTGGAATCGCTAATAATATATAGAATCAAAGCGGAACACCAAGAACATTTTACATGGTAAATGCTAGAGCCATGTAGATGTATATGAATCCAGGTTAGACAATAGATACTAAGAATATATATACAAAATTCACACAGCGATTGCAACATTACTAGACTGACGGCGAGTTTGGTAGTTATATCATGCCAGTGCAGGAAGTGCCAGACGCATTAATCAATCAATTGTTAGGTGTTGTAAAGCATAGTACTGATGATACATACTCTATAGATCTCAGTACACTAGACCAAACGAAATTTACAAATATAAATTTTGATAGAATATCCCTGCCGTACGTGTATTTCGACCAGAAACAAAACAGATTCCTTATCAATTCTGGATAGTAGCTCGGCGGCGATTAGCCTATGCAATATAACCAATTCACTAGCGATATGTATGATATAAACGGATCTGTTGCAGGCGTATATGTGCAAAGAAAAGGTAAAACAGACGAATATGAGTTCTTTGACTTCAATGTTCCAGAACAAGTAAATAAACTAAATCAATTGATTCAAGATACAAACAACCAATTCGCAGATGTCAATGTATAGGTAAAAGTTAACCTTAGATACAAGAAAACAGGTAAAACAACAGATGATGATATATATGTAATGCTCGGCGGTGCCCCACAAATTAAAACTCTATACAGAGAAGTAATGAATACTATAGACCAAGGCGCTATGAGTTATTAGCAAATTGATCAGAATATACGTGGCGTACTTAATAAGCTTGTCACATAGACAACAACTGACGCAAACGGTAACATAGTAGAAGTTCCACTTAACGTAGATGATTTTTAGAACATAACTTAGTAGCCAGTGTAGTCAACAAAAGGAGTGCCAGATTAGTTAACTGCACTCAAACATACAATCACTGAAACAATAAGCAGATCTGATGTAAGTGTATATTCTCTATCAAAAGACCTTAGTAATAAGGATATAAGAGCTATAGCAAAGAAAATAATACAAGCTGGAGAAAATGACACGTAGCCTTTAAGGTTATTAGATTTATCTGAAATTACAGGCGAAGGAACTCTGCATGTTGATGAACAGTTAACTAGAATAGTTAATAAAATAGAAAAACTTCAAAATAAAGGCAAAACTGTAAATATGACATAGCCGGATATATAGACTATACGTAAAAAATACGTCATGTAGCTCGACACAGAAGAAGATAAGCAACTATTCCTTGAATAGCAAGATTATTTAAATAGAATACAGGAATCTAGTGTATAGTATGAGCATTCACAGGAATTCAATGGCAATGTCAATTAGACATTAACAAAGTCTCTAAGCCAAGAGTAGCCAACTAATTAGCCAGATGTATAGGATACGCTATTTAATGTAGCCACTGGCAAGTCATAGCTACAGCCAGATCAGAGAATTGTGCAAAAACTAGGAGTAACTGTAGACACAGAACAAGTCCAATCGTCTATTAAGAATATCACATAGTAGCAAATCAGACGCTCTATGTATGAGTCAACAACACAATTCAAAGAACAAATAACATCAATAGATAAAGCAATTAATCAGATTATACTACCTAACTATAAAACAGGCCAACAGTATGATGAGAGTCTACAACTTAAGAGGGAAATAGAAGAATTAAAAGTAGCAAAGTCAAAATTTGACGCCGCAAATACTGTAATGTAGTCAACACGAGATGCAGGAGAATATACTCGATAGTATTATGATGCCGAACAATAGTACAGAGAGTACATGGAAAAAGTTAATGCACTTACAGGAGACCAAAGCACTACAACAGACCGTGGCCCGCTAAAAGCAATAATACAAGACCAAGCACCGAAGAAAGCAAACGATAATATTCAACAAATTGTTAACAACCAAATATAGGAAGCAGATACACCGTTTGCCAAAAACAGAATAGTAAAAAAATTCGTAGATCAAAATGGACATATAGATAGAGATTAGATACAACAATTCATGAGCAATCTAAGCACAGACCAGCTGTCTACTGATTTGAACGCAACTGTATCGCTAGATGTAAATTCTCTATCGAAAGCTACACACGAAACTATAAGTCAAAACGTGCATAAGCATATACTAGAACAATTCGGCGTGCAATTAGAATTGAAAGATAGATCTCTATCTAACGAAGAAATCGAGCAATTGTATAATTAGGTTATACCAGAAGATATGCGCAGATGGATAGATGAATAGATTGAATAGCATAGCAATACTTTGGTTGAAGAATTCAGGCAGGCCAGCATTGAGTTTGGAAGAGACCAAGACATAACTGATAGAAAGAGATTCATAGAAATAGGAACAGAAGTTGTTAAAAAGAAAACAAAAAAAGGATATAAGAAAGAATATAGAAAAATCACAATAAGTACAGACGAGTTACTGTCATAGATTTATGCGATATTGCTTAGCAATAAAGAAGGAAACAACGACATAACCCTAAGAAACTTGTTCTATGGTTTTGCAGACAAAAGCGGCACTGATAAATAGTTATTTGACGTAATTACTCAATCAACTCAAAGACAAGACTATTCAGTAGTGTCATCGCAAATTAGCGGCATGCTGTCCGGTCTACTTAGAATTGCAATTAGAACTGGACTTCTTACAGGCGATACAATAAGAACAACTAGAGAGTAGCTAATGCCAACTACAATAGACGTAAGAAATGCAGGATAGCTATTCGTTAAACAAATAGCAGTTAGGCAGGGCCAACAGCTAATTAATGCAGAGATAACTAAACGTGGCTCAAAAGCTAATATATATGAGCGTATGCGATTTTATAATTTAGCTAGCGGCGGCAATAGCACTCAATTCTATAGAAATGTCTATCCACACGAATTAATGAACAAGACAAATAAGACACTTAATCAATCTGGTGCAAGCGATATACTAATGAAATTGCTTGATGCTAGAGCAAGAAATGAAAGACGTATAAAACGATCTAGCTATATAAACGATAGATTCTCTACAGCTATTAATATAATTAGAGTATAGAACAAATATGATAAGTAGAGCAGAATACCTAAATAGGGCGACGAATCATTTGAATTAATGAGACAAGAGAAAAACGTGGAGAAGATAAATAAATACTTGCACAACGTAAAATCAAACATAAACAGAAGCTATATAGCTAGACAAATAGCAGATAATACTACTGATTCAACTCATAAAACCAGTGTCATCGCAAACTATTAGGGACTCAATTTCAGAACATTAACTAATATGTACTAGAACGAATTCGAGAAATACTATATAGACCCTAATGGAAGTAAGATTTCCGGATCTAATGTAAGTTTCGTTGAAGCATTCTCTAAGGAACGAATTACACGAAAACAATTTATCGAAAGTATACGGCCAGAACATAGAGTAAGATAGTTCGATATTATAGACAGATATTTGGAAGAATAGGAACAACCTGGTGTAGACTTAGATGAATTGCAAAGAAGGTACGTGCAGGAAATACTGCCTATATGGAAACCAACAGAACAGGTAGATAAAGAACGTGCAATTGCACAAATAGGGAATACATTATAGACCTATAGATAGAATCACTATAGCCTAGGAAATCTTGCAAAAAGACTAAACGAAAATCTTGTAACACTAGACTATTCGCATATCACAGGGCAAGATAGGTTAATAACAGAAAGTAACATACTATCTTTATTCAACAATGCACAGTATAAGAAATAGGACAATATCGACGAACTTAGAGAAAATACGATAAAATTTGTAAATGAAGCCACTAAATAGATAACAGGCTCAGAAGCTGATAATGCATTCGATCAAGTAGTAAACATACTAAGCGAAGATTTCAAAAATTTCAATATCGGTGTTGAACAAATTAAATCTGCAAACTTTGAAAGCTAGGTAAGGGAAATAGTTTATGCATCAGCCGCATCTAGGATATTAACTCAACTTACTGACCAATTCAAGTTGCCAAGTGCAGAGGCCGACATAGATTAGATGCTAAATAATATACAGGATGTTGCAAAAAACAACAATGTGTACAAACTATTCAGAAACGACCGTGGATTGGATATATTAGCATATATAGGACAAACTTATTACAAGTTCGCCGGATAGCTTACAGCTTCAGGTATGAGCGATAAACGAGCTAAGAATCTAACAAAAGCTATATTCGGAATCGAAACAGCCGAAGGATTCATGTTCCCAAATATAGATAATGTAATTAATCCAGTAAATATGCTAATAAATAGAATAGCAGAATTAGAAGCCGAAATATCTGTGCCTTTAATGCAACAGAAAGGTGAACTTGCAAGCGAAGAAGTTCATTTAGAACGAGCATTAAAAGACATAATGGGTCTCGACACAGAAGATAGGTTATACGACACAAAAAAGACAGTTCAGGAAAATTTACAAGTGTTTCTAGATAGAGCAGATAGATTAGTAAATAATATTATAGACGTTAATGTAACACAAGACACAATATAGCAGTTATTGTATGGTAAGAAGTCTTGGAACGATGTTGATGATTAGACAGAACCAATAGATCAAGAACTATAGAAATACATAAATAAATTATATCAGAAGCTTTAGGGCACTGCAGGATCAAGCGGCACAACGAAAGATACATTGCGTGAAACGTTAAAAGCTTAGCCAAATTCTGTAAAAGTCGCAATGGCATCTTAGTTAATGGACATATTCCATATAAATAGCATATCAGATATATCAAGCGAAGAAGATATGCTAGCTTTAATAGATATATTAAATGACGAATAGGTCGGAAAAGCTAATGTATAGTCCACAGAATAGGCATTAATTAAAACTGATAGAAAAGCATTAAAGAAATTCAAAACATCAAAATCAACAGATAGAAAAGTAAGACATTTGCTAAACAAAACTGAAAGCAATAACCTAAGAGCTTGGTTTACTAATCTTGTAAACAATGAGATGTAGTAGATATAGTCAGGCGGCGAATCGAATATAGGAACATTTATTACGTACAATAACGCTAAACAATTTATACTTGCCAATACAGCTGTGAAAATAGCCGGCGATGCCGATTTGGTGTTTAGCATCAAAAAGAAAAAGCATGGTAAGTATACTGTATCGTCATTAAAGCTAATAGTAAGTGAGTAGAATGTGCACGAGGCACAACCATTCATACTAAATAGAACAAATTAGATACTATAGGACTAGCTGTACAATGCAACATAGGAACAAATATATAAAGATATGTCTAATATAGTTGAAATAAGCGAAACATTGAATGGTTATAGGTAGGCACTAAATAAGGAAACATAGGAAGGTCTAAAAGCTATAGAAAACTAGGTCGTCGATAATAACTACGACGAATTATAGGATCTAATCACAAACAAGCCGCAACAATTCAATGAATAGCTCAACACAATATTTTACTCTTAGCTATTATCAAAGCAAATAGTTGAAAACAGCAAAGGAACAACAGGCGACATTGGAATGCAAAGCATGGTGCTAACTCAAATACTTAGAGAAGCATCTGTGTATAAGGATAAGGGTAACATAATTGATTATTTCACAACGCTCGATATTAATAATACAAGAGTGGATGACTTCATACGTAGTAGATTTAATATAGAGTCTAACTATGGCTCAACTATAGCAGACTTCTTAAAAGAAAAAATAAATAACGTTAGTGGATTTGTACAAGTATTAACTGGAGGAACTGCATTAGCAGATATAATTACAGAGGCAATAGACACAAAAACAGGCAAACTTGACGAGTAGTTATTCGTAAAACAAGTGTCTAGTAAAATGAATGAACCAGATTAGTTATTCAAACTATAGTATTTCTTCAGTCAATAGGATACCCAAGTACGTTCTATGATTAAAGACACTAATGTAGAAGCATTCCCGCTAGGCGAAACAATAAATACAATCCGCTCTAGACTTATTGACGCATTACAATCGCAAATGAATAGATAGTAGACTAGGTTATATAATCTTGGCATATCTGAAGGATAGAGACAATTGAAAGCTAATTATACTACTTCAAACGAAATATTACAAGAATAGATGTAGTACGTGGTAAATGGATAGCGTGAGCACGGCGGGAAAATAGAACTTACAAACGATGTAGATATAAGTCACACTCTAGAACCATTAGAAAACATCTTCAAAGCACATAATGTAAATATTAGCCAAGATAACATGGATAAATTATAGGTACATATGTGGAGTATGTATAGTACAACAGGACACATGGAAGCGTTTTATGGATTGTAGGCAGAAATTGAAGAAGGCCTAACAAAAGGGAAAAACGTGTAGCCATACATTAGTAAACTATCAACCGAAACATAGGATATAATGAATGAACTTATATTCTAGATAGAAGAAGTATCTGGCCCGGATATAGCAAACAAATACATTGAAAGAATGTAGACAAATCCAGACCAATTTGAAGACATAATCGCTGAGATGCTTGCGGTTGCCAAAATAAATGGTGCACATATCAGCAACCTTAATTTAGGTTCAGAATTCGAAGTTATAGTATCTAAATAGAAACAATATTACTATAGTGCACGACAAGTTCCTGAATTATTTAAATAGTTAGAAGGTCAGACATTGACTATAGACGAGTTTAATAAAAAGGTATAGAAAGCACTCGGTGGTACAGAAAAAGTAATATCAGCTGATTTTGCTGATCTTGGAAGAACATTAGATTGGCTTTAGACAACAGAAGAATAGCCTGATGTCGTAATGATTGCAAATAACTAGGTACTTGTTAGAGAAGAAATTAAAGGAATTAAAGATGGTAAAGAAACAAGCGAAAAAGTAATTAAATTTGTAGCCGCCAAAGAAAATGGGAAAGGCGGTAAGGTAATAACAATCTCTCCTCACTATCAAGGCGGGCAAGATTTATTCATGCTATCTATTGGACAAATAACAGATTAGGATTAGAAATACTTAGAATCATTATCGTTAATAGACGAAGGAAATGTACAAACTGGAGAAGAAGTCGCTAAACGTATCCCTGTTTATGAGCAACGAGTTGCTAGAGGCGAAGCCAGAACATACTCAAATAATGCGAAAAACATTTCACAAGGTGCAGCTGATAATGTATAGAGAGATGTAAGTAAAGAATAGGTAGAAGATATAAGCGATAGTGTGGCAAGATAGAAATAGGAAGCACCAAGCTGGGTTGAACAATTCAAAAATGTAGTTGGCGATTGGATGGATGATGCTAAACAACTTATGATCGATCATCCAAGATAGACTGCAGGAATATAGTAGTAGGCTACAGCAGTAAGTGTAGTAGGCATGTAGTAGCGTCAACAATATAAAGACGATATAAATGATTATAAACAAATAATTAAGTACAACCAGTATAAAGAACTGCCGCCAATTATACCAATCAAACCAAGCTAGGTAACACTAAATGGAATGTATCAACAACATATGTACAATAACTATATATATAGACAAGGAGGTGGGCAATAATGAGTTAGAGTCTAGACAAGCTAGTGCCAGAATTAAAGTAGAAAGCTCAACGGTTTCTACAGAAATGCAAAGAAGCCGGACTAAATGTACAAATCTATTATACATTTAGGACTAAAGAAGAACAGTAGGCATTGTATATGCAAGGCAGAGACACTTTGGAAAATGTTAATAAAGCTAGAAAACAGGCCGGTTTAGCACCTATATCATAGTCAGAAAACAAGATTGTCACACAAACAAAAGATTCAGCACATATGTATGGAGTAGCATTCGACTTCGCACCTGTTAAAGATGGCAAGTTCCAGTGGAATGACACATAGTAGTTTACAAAAGCAGGAAAGATAGCAGAATCACTTGGACTTGTATGGGGCGGAAGTTGGACTAGTTTCAAAGATATGCCACATGTAGAGCTTCCTAACTGGCAAAAGAAATATAAGAAGTGAACTGTGGGGCGTAAGCCCCACATTTGTTAATTTACTTACAGGCTACAAGCCCAAGAAAGAAGTGGTTGAATGCACATATAGGATGGAAATGTCAAACAAAACAAATTCCCAGACATAGATTTGATGTCTGATTTATTCATAAAACAACGTGAGAATAGCTCACAGTATTTAATCACATTCGCTGACCAACAATACTACCCAGAAATAATTATAGGCAATTGTGTATTTCCTAGTGGCATAGAGTCAATTAGCCTTTCTGAGTTCTCGCAGGCAAAACCAGTAAGTATACCTACAATAGGCACCAATGCTGTCCTTAGCACTGGAGCTAATGATGTATCTATTATAGTTACATAGATTTACAATAGCACATTTGCATAGCCATAGCCAAAACCATATGTAGTGTATTCTCCAACAAATAGCTAGATTGGCCTATTAGCCGACCTGCATTCGCTTCTATAGCTATGCAAATTGTTTCCTATAGTTCCAGTATACTCATATCAGCTTAAATCGTTAATAAATTCAGCAGATATTGATAGATAGAACACGTTGTTATATCCTAAAGACAACGTGACGTTTTGTGCAATAGAAACGGTATAGATAGAATATATAAAAGAACTCCCCGGCTCTGTGCGTGTAACTCTTCAACTGTTACCAACATAGCTAAATAAAACAACTGAATATGACTTTATGACAGTTAAATACAAAGATGGGCTAGGAGTTAAAGAATAGTTTTTCACATCCGGAGAAATATATACAGAAGTTGTTAATCATAGAAATAAATCAATTCCAAAAGAATTACAAACAATATATTCAGACTTGCAATCTCACAGAATCACACTAGAAATAGACAAAGATTTTGTATAGAAAAGCATATACTATAACCTAGTGACAGACCTATAGCTTATATTCGATGTAAATCAATATAACCCGCAGAATGTCACTTTTGACAATATATCTAAAACGGTTAATGATTTATCGACAAAGCTTCAAACAACGCAATAGGCATAGTAGTAGGCTGGCGGCACAACTAAATTAGTAAATATAATAGCAAAATACAATAAGGAAATAGAGGACGTAAAATCAGCACTGGCAAATACATCAAAAATAGTTATCGACAGCAATGAATAGGACGTGTCTGTAATAAGTTTGACGTTATCATATAGGCACGTATTCTAGGTGCAATTATCATCAAACAACATAATACCATATAGACAATATATGGGAACGACTGGCTGGGAGGGTAATATAGTTATCTCAGCAGATGTTGATCCAGTAAATGAATAGAAAACTGTATCATAGACATCCATTGTAAACGAGATAATAGGTATCAAATAGTACACCGAACAGCTTGTAAGAAATCACAAAGACCAAATACCTGCAGCTCCACTAAAAATTGGAGGCATGACATCTTAGTTTGGACTTAACCTATAGTATATAACAAACATAGATGTCAAGAATATAGATAACAGTAATTCTGCAATTGTAGTAAACATCCCATTTATAGGCATAGACAACATAAACTTTGTATCATTCTAGGAAAATGTATAGAGCAATAGATCATAGTAGTATAGCTTCATAGATAAATTGTACAGCAAAGAAGGGCTAAATTCAAACGAATAGCTAATAAACAATATATATAATAATATAGCAGAAGTAGATAAAAAAACACACACATTAAAACAAGACATAATAACTAATCTAAAATAGAAAGCAAAGGACTTAATTAAATAGTTCAAACCATTTGATGGGTTGGTGGACAAATAGATAGAAAAAATAGCGGACAGTGCAGTAAACCTTGAAATATCAAATATATTGGCATCTTCGATACTAATATATATCCCTTAGTTTACTTATGGATAGATAGGTTAGTTTTAGGAAGGTATACTAGACTACGACACTTATATCAGTGGTATTAATAACACAGATTATAAGTAGTTAAAGACAATAGATAATAATAGCCTAGTCTCTAAGAATAAAGACAATACATTTACTAATTATGGAAAAAGAGAATAGTAGGCAATAATGCCACTTTAGAATCCTAACCAATTACCATCTGAAATATTTCTAAATACAACAACATATATATAGCGATACATAGTGAAAACATTGTACTCAAGCGAACTGGATGACACATACTATAATCAAGTTATCGCAATATTATTAACATCATAGAGCGGAAACGATTTATTCTACCGAACAACACCTACTATGTAGTAGTTAGGCGACGCAAAAACTACTACTGCTAACATGCAAGACGACGTAGCAAATGTTGGAACATACCTTGCTTAGCTCAAAACATATGCATAGTTAAACCCATCAACAAAAGTAAATATTAATAGCGACACATTTATAGGGAAATTCCTTAGTCTATTCTTGTATACACCAAGCAAAAATTTAATGAATACACTTGCTACTAGCCAAAATACATATTACGCAGCATATGGCGTTTGGGATTAGAACTACGTAGCAGACAACCCTATATTTTCACTAGAAACAGTTCTACAGCCATATACAGGGCCAGGAGATGATAAGCAATATAAAACGGGTGTATTTTTTAAAATAAATAAAAGCAATAACGTGAAATACTAGTAGAGAATAAGGGAGATAATAGATAATTATACTTTCAAATATAACAACATATTTATATCTACAATGGCATCTTAGTAGCTTGCATATATTTTTTCAGAACGAATGCCAAGCACGCTTGGCGTTTAGATTGATGCAATGTTTGTAACTGATAGCGAGAATATATACGACATCATGACAAAGTTCTCTACAATTAGCAAGTACAATATGTTTGATTGGATAACAAAAGACAGTTCCGCACCAATGAAGTATGCATTTACATGGGAAAATGTCGAGGGTACTGAATAGAGAAGAAAATATGTTCAAGAACAACTTAATATAATGCTTGTATCAATGGCATTTGTAAATCTATTCTACGATATGCCTGGAACAGTTATAAATATGTAGCAATAGGCACTATCATCAAACGAGAGCATAATAGAAAAACTATTCAAAACAATAAGCAGTTGGCTGTGGCCATTTGTATTAGTAAAGAATGCAATAATAGAATTGTAGGATAACAATTTTGATATTACAAAGGGAAGCTACAGTCTAGAAGATATTATAAATATCAAAAATATAAATACAGATGCATTATTCTACGATTTCTATAACAAATTCAAAACATTCTTGCCAGAGCCTGTATAGATAATGTTATAGGAATAGTATTATCAAATTATATCCAAGTAGTATGATGCAAATAGCAAACAACTAAATTAGTCAAAAATAATAGTGGACTTATATGAACCAGGAAAAAATAATGGCCAGCCACAAGTATAGATGAAAAATTACTTTAATGCAATTGTCTATCTAAATCGCTATATAGCTAATTTCATACTTGGGACAAAGACCAATTATTAGTAGTATTACGAGATGATGAAATATAATACCCTTATGACAATGAATATGGACCAACTAATAGAAACAATAATGCTAATAGAAGATAAACTCGCTAGCATGATAGAAAATGAACTAGTACTTGCTGGCGTTGCTGATATTGATATAGGTGGATATCCTTTAATAGATTTCGAACAATACTACAGAATACAATGGGCAGATGAAATAGAATATTCTATGACAAGCTTTGCAGAAAAAACGCTCGAACGGACAAAGCAATACCTGTTCAAAGTATATTTAGAACAATAGAAAATTATGTACAACAGAAATATTGATAATGACACTGGAGAACCAATAAACGATACATAGTCAACTAGCTACGTCGAGTCAGCGTACACAGCAGTAGAGTACACGTCAGCTAAGGATCAGGAAGATTAGAATACTTAGTATAAACTTATAGCACGCTATTAGTCAAACGATTAGGACAGTAGATTAATTAAAAATCTTAACGTATTAGCACTTATGAGCACATAGTTCTCTGGTTTCGATATAACTAATAAAGATTAGTTGAATTAGACTACAGACGAAAATGGCAAACCAATAAAAAAATTAGAATATAAACAAGTAGGTATAGATAGTCAAACAAAATAGCCAGTAGAAATATTAACCACCAAAGATCTATCACTATCTGATTACTATGAAAAAACTAGAGAATCTATTAAGTCATAGTCATAGTAGCAAATAAGCAGATAGATTATATAGTAGATAAACCCTGGAACAGTAACTATGACAAATGCATAGTAGGCATCTAACGGATAGGTAAATTATACAACACCTGTGTCAAACGCAATATAGCAAATAGATTATGCGTTGCTTAGTTCTAACACATTGAACAATATAGAATACAACATAAGACTATCACAAGGCAATAACAGCATAGATAAACAAAACGAAATAATTTCTAGCTAGTACAATATGAACCAATTACTGCTAGGAAATTATAAATAGGACTAGATAGCAGATATATAGTAGAAAACACAAGAATAGCTCTCACAAGTTGTACAATACTCGCCAAATCGCATTGTGTTCAATACAATGCAATTGTCAGAACTATACCTCTCACTTTACTATGCATAGCAACTAGACGCAGGATATGCTACAAAGCTACAACTCAGTCCAAAATAGTAGCTAGTTTTAATTTAGGATAATGGCAGGTATAAGTCTGGATATACGTATGGTTAGGTACTAGATGTGCAAGTTTCAAGAGAATAGGATAACCCAGTTGATGTATAGACAATAGTAATACCGGGCCCTAACGTTATGACAAGTTAGCCAGATCTGAATATGTACGAAGTGCTTAGCTATAAAGTTGTGTATAATCAGCCATAGTGGTAGCCAGTATTCTCTATGCTACAGCCAGGTCAGGATATTGAAATAAGAATTGGTTACACAAAGAAAGTCAATAAGATGGGCAAAGTCTTTGCTGGCTATATAAGGGATACACAATATAATCAAGATGGCACAATCACAATCGTGGCAGAAGGATATGGCAGCGTTCTTGCACGACCAGTGTTCGAAAAATCTGACCACATAAATCAATTCTTCTTAGATCCTAGATAGCTTATAGTTAAATAGCTCTCAAAAGTTGGCAGCTATAAACTTGGCTATGTAGCAACATCAAGCATAATTGAATCTATATTACTAAAATCCGATGACTAGTGGCTATTTGCTTAGGATGATAAGAAGTATTTAGCCGCAGTTAGCTATCAACCATTTGCCGAAAATCTATACTACCCAACAGACTACTGGACAGGGTTAAGGTCTGGATAGGGATCACAATTATACTTTGCAAATTTCGAAATGCACTTTGCAAACTATACAATTCAACCAGGCTTATCAGCTTGGGATGTTATAGATGATTAGCTATCTATGTAGCCGGATTTTATATAGCAAGTAGAACCTATCGAAGAACTTGGTCAAGCTAGAGTATTCTTTGGTAAGCCTACATGGCCATTCAAATTTTAGAAAGTATCTGACTATATTGGTTCTAAAGCAGACACATATATAAACTCTCAACTAGCTATAATATTACAAGCAAATAGAAATATACGCAAAATGTCTGACCCAAATTTTGTGGCAAATGAAAGCAACGACTAGTAGAATCCAGATAATTAGGCAGGAACAGTGTGGACTCCAACAAATTCGCCACAGAATTCAAAGACTGTTAAATACATTAACTATAAAACACATAGCCAAAGTGCTCTGAATTCATAGAATGATATTGAGTTACTACTCATATGTTAGGAAATGAATTAGCTTTAGGTAGCAGGAATAAATAGGAAAAGCCAGTTATCAGCAGCAATAAATAACTTGAATCAAAAACTTCAAGCTCTTACAAACGATGTAAACAAAGTATATAAACCATTAATAGATAACATAAATGTTATCTCATATATTCATGCCGAGACAAAGGTAATACTATCTGCATTAAAAGAAATGTTAACATTTATAACTGACACAAACTGGTATGATACAGTCATTGACTTCGTAGCAACAGTAGATTCAACCGTAGATGGAAAAAAGTATACAACTATTTATGGTTTTAAACTATCCGATACAAACTCATTCAAGTGGCCAACTAGCGAAAACACATGGTTCTATAACCCATAGGTATTATCTGTAATAACATCAGTGTCTAACTAGATATAGCTTGCTAATCAGAAAAAATAGTTAGAGCGACTATACAGTATACTCGAAGTAAATAGCACAAAGTACGGATATTGGTAGCGAAAAGGATACCAAATTAGATCTGTGTTCAATTGGAATTAGTAGTACACAGTACCACTATCAGACTTCAACCCATTCAGACGGTCTGGCAGAGAAACATTAAGAGATTAGATCATTGAAGGCCCAAATAAGAAATTCAAGCAAGCAGAAATAGATAAAGCACTAAATTACATAACGCCAGTTTATTACTCTCTACAGGAACTATAGGACACATCGCCAAAGACAAGCAAGAACAAAATGCCTCTGCATAAAACTGGTAAGTAGTTATAGGCATTAACTTAGTATTAGTTAGACATACTAAGCAAACAATCAAATTCAACTGCATATCAACCAGATTCTCTAATGTTAAATATGTTCAATGACTTTTTAAATAAAGGATTAAAAGATAAAAATAACGTTGAACAAAGTATAGGGTCAATAAACTTAATGTTGAACTACATTAACAAAACCGTTTATTATACAGATCTCAAAATAAAAGAATTCAAGAAAGAGCTGTCCAACGTGTTTGCTTATACTATATAGGAACTGTTAAGATTTGACATAAACCCAATGTCAATGAAAAGACTATCTGATGGTGCTGAATTTAATCTACAGTCAATAACTGGATAGTCAATAAAAGATTAGATAGCAGTACTGAGAAAATTAGTGCAAAACGAAAACAAGTATTATAATTGTAAATCGCCAGCTGGTGAAAACGCAGCAGACCAATCAGTTGCTAACATAGCACAAGACATTGAAAATATTGCAATAAAATATCTAGGGCCATCCGGATTTATAATCCAACATAAAAATGGAAGCAAAATAAAATATGCAAATGACAATGAAGCAACTATTACAGAATTATATAACTAGTACGATACAGACCAAACAGATATTAACAACAGACTAATAAGCGATTAGATAAAAACACTTATCATAGATAAGAGCGACAAGTAGATCGAATACATTTATTCAATGTAGTAGCTTTAGTATCAACCAAATATAAAGTTGGACTTTAGAGAATCTGGATAGACAATACCAAATATGAAATACGTAAATAATAACTTTGTACTGCAACACTAGTAGAAACAAATAACAAGTTTAAAAGATTTATAGTTGAATATTTTCAAAATGCTAAACGCCGCAATGACTATTAACGGCAGTTCAAATGATCCTTAGGTAGTTGAACAGCAAAAAGCAATAAATACAGCAATAAACACTTAGATAGACGGAATAGCAGGAACAATAGACGTGTTCATCTCAAAGTATTATGATATAGCAACTGCAATATAGAACAACAACAAAAACGTTAATACTATAAAAAATACATAGTTTGGATTATTTGAAAAACTACTTGACCTTCCAAATAAGATAATGATATTCGTAGATAAATACAAACAGGCATATAGCATGATGATAGAACAAGCATAGTACATCGGCGATACAATGGAAAAAGCTACGAAAGACTCAAAGCCAATGAACTAGGAAGAATGTATAAATTATATAACATCTATGTATTACCTATAGACAATCGTTTCATTATTAGCAGAATAGTTCATGATATAGACTTTTGATTACAGAAAATCTGATATAATGAATTAGATAGTAGAAAACATAAAGGATATTGCCGGGTTTAAAGCTGATCACCAGATTACAATCGATGACATATCATTATTATTGTAGAATAATCTCAACGATATATAGACCGACATAGAAAACGTATCCTCCAACATAAATACAAGATTAATAACAATTAAAACAGACTAGGGGACTAACGCTTCAAAATATGGTGTAACTTCTAGTGCACCACAGCAAACAGTTAGTTCAACGAATAACGTTACTGCTGATAATAGAAGCTCACAGCAAACAACAACAACTAAAAACGAACTTAGCAAAGAACAACAATTTGCATTATACAATCAACAATATCAAGATACACTAACAGAATTGTAGAATAATACATCTGACATCACTAGCAAAATCTCAGCAAACAGTAGTATATAGTATAACTTGAAAAACTTTGAAGAATTATTTAATTAGCTTCTTACATAGTATAAGCGAGACCATATGATAGATACAACAAGAGGCCTGTTCAATCTATAGTTCTTTAACGCCACAGATAACAAGAGAGGACTACTAGCAGATAAAGCAAAGTTATATCCTGTTGGCACAAAACCGTTTGCAGACTACCACATAATAGACGATAGAATAATAATTAAGAATACCATATCGCTCAACTACAATATGGCAAATAAGATTATATTATATTCCCCGACGTATATGCAATCTATAAACTTCATTACGCCTGTCACAAAACTATTCGAGTCATTATTCCCAGTCATCTCAAATGACTACGAAGTCATAAATGGTAAGCATATGTAGGTTACTGAATAGATATTCGACGAAGATATACCAAATGAATATACAAAGGCACTAACTGTCACAACTAATTATGGAAATATACCACAGACTAGAATATTAATCGCCACTTATCACTTAAAGAAAAGCTTAGAAACAATGTATTCAGGCCAGCTTATAATAGTTGGCAAACCAAATATAAAACCATATGACTACATCCAAATTCTGGACTCATACAATATGATCGTAGGTATGTAGCAAGTCAGTAGCGTAATGCATATAATGTCATAGGAAACTGGATATATAACGTAGCTCGGCGTTATGCCAATCGTAGAAACAAGAGATTTGCATTACGACAGTCTTGGATACACGTTATTCCAAATATTTAATTACGCAGCAGGTATAGCATTGCTAGGTGGCAATAACCTATTCTAGGCAGCTGGCCATACAATTGGATAGTTAAAAACTGGAATGAAAGGATTAAGTGCAGCAGGGCAAAGCTTATTAAAATTTGCTAAGAAAATAGGCAGTAAAACATCTAGAAAAGTAATGTTTTAGAAAGTAGTTACTAAGCATATGTAGACAGGACAGTAGATATATAACTAGATGGATTATTGGTTCTTACCAGGCAATGAAACCGGCGATGGAAAATAGACAATTACAGTAGATAAAGTGTACAATCCAGTATCAATAAAGATACTACAGAAAAATGGTTATATGTTTGCACCGAATTTGATGGGCTCATATCTTGATAATATAAACGTATTCCACGAGCAAACAAAGAACTTCCAATATACATGGAATAACGTTGTACTGCAGACAAATGACATATTCTATTCAATTAACAGCTTCGGATTCACAGATTAGATTAAACATGGCGTAGCAAATCAACTTATTTCAGACCTATGACATTTGGAGGCGAACTATGATATTAGATAAAGCTGAAATCAAAAAGATCGACTGGTCTAAACATCTAGCTACAGTGTCAGTTAGTGGCGGTAAGGAATACGACGTACCGCTATAGTTCTTCGGTAGTATGAAATTCAATAAGGATGATTACAAAAAATTCGATATATTACTAGTCGGAAATACATACAATGATTGCGTTGGTATATTAGTCTATAAATCAGTTATCGTGGAGGGAGGCAAATTATGAATCAATAGAAAACTATTTATGAGTAGTACCAAGCATAGCAAAATGTACAGCACAATATGTCTATATCAGATCTCTAGTCATCTTAGAATTAGCTCTAGATAGACGATGGTGTAACAATAGTATAGAATAATAAAGATATAATTACAAGCTCAGGTGCCGGCACGCAATTCAAGAAGAATATATAGAACTCCGGTGGAGTCGGACGTGAAATAAATAGCGGAATGCAAGCAGAAAATATAACAAAAGAAATGTATGTGCCTAGCTCTATGGTTACACCATTACCAGACAAAGTGCCTTGGCTCGGTATGATTAACATGCTAGCACAAATAGCTGAATAGCTACTTAGGAAGTGATTAAATTGGAATGGAAAGTAGAGGACGGCGATTTCGTAATAGAAAACGGCGATGTATTTATAGTAGAATAGGAACTATAGATAGCTCAATTGCTTGCTAGTATATTCGGCACAAGAACTGGAAAACTTCAATATGATCCTAAATTCGGCTTTGATTCTGAATTTATAACTAGCTCAATAACCGTCCAATAGCCAGATGATGTTCTGTTGCAGTTAGAAGATATAGTAAGATCTATGGTTAGCAACTACATGTCAACTATAAATAACGTTGATGTAGTATAGGAATTAGTAAACAACAACACAGTTAATATATCACTAAAATCAGTAAGCAATAACAAAACATTAGTCTCTACAACAATTAATTTATAGCTCGAGAGGAGCTGATAGAATGACTTTTTACTCAGTTAAAGACTACTTAACAGGTATTGATGACCAATTCAATTCACTTAATCAAGATTCTGTGCTAGGCCACTTTGTAAACTAGATAGTAATGTAGATAAACGAAGCAGATTAGTAGAAATTTACTAACGATCTTAGTTATGACATAATTAACTAGTCCGGCGATGAACTTGATTACATAGCATAGCCACTCGGGATGTCAAGAAATATCTACTCGTAGTTCAATAGCCAAATGCTAATGGACAACTGCGTAATGTTCAGGTCTAAAGATTCGCATAAGAGCTTACTACAGATCCTTCAAAGCATATATAACACATCTGATAATTTCCCTGATGTTGTGTATGTAAAATACAAGGATATGATATTAAAGGTTTTCACAGACTACACCAAGCTAAATGGATTGGATACAACATAGCAAATCTACTCGTAGCAGATAGAACAATATAGCCTAACAAATATAAACAGCGGCGAGACGTTAGAATTCACATACGGATTTGAATAGCTCGGCGAGCATATAATAGTAAAATCAATTAGATACATCTCCGATTTCTTCGGATATGAACCTGACGAGCAATTCAAAGCCAGAATATAGTAGAGATTGCAAAACAATCCTGAACCTACATTAAACTATATAGACTCAGCAATAAGAAGCAAATTAAGCAACATAAGATACTTATACACCAAACAATTCTAGAGGGGACTCAGTACAATAGATATGATAATATTTCCACCAATATCCAGCTTATACGATGATAATAATAATTTAAAAATAACACAAGATTTAGCCCCGCTTGTACAACGTGATATAGACGACATGTAGCCACTTGGCATAGACATATTGGCTGTAGATGCATAGCAAGTACCACTTAGCTTAGTTGTGACGTAGCAAGATAGCACAAATAAAGATGCAATACAAGAGATAGTAAAGCAATCTGTTATACAATCTTTTAATATAACGAACGTTGCAATAGAATACACGATAGACAAATTGCAACTAATTAATGATGCCAATACACAATTAGCAAACAATGGCATAATTCAAAAAGTAACAGATATAGAATTAAATCTCAATGGAGAATAGTTTAACAGGCCAATAAAAGATACAGAATACCCCGTTCTAAATTCCATAGAGTTCATATGGAGTTGATGCCATGTTAGTATACGTTAAAAAGGAAGATGAACAGTTCTCTATCAATACAAATTACGACTACCCAACTCTTAGATATAAGGTAATTGATGATAAGCTAAAACTATCAGATGATGAACAATTAAGATAGCCAGAGTTCAATATCGTATTTGCAGATCAACAATACGGATTCTATATCTAGCCATATGACAATAGATTCATACAAAACAATAAGACTACCATTAATGGGCAGAATATAGTAAATAATATAAGCGGCATTATAGACTAGGAATCTAACAACAACGTATACAAGCTCGCACAATAGATTGGCAAAGGCATAGATAACTTTTTGTTCAACTCCCCAACTATACCTATACAAAACGAGGGCAATTTCAAGTTCACAGATTAGTAGTTAATCCAATTACTAGAAGAGCACAGGAATAGAGTATACTTCAGATATAAAACTGATTTCGTGCATGGCTAGATAGAAATTAGGGCGGGCTCAAAGTAGTTTATACCATTATAGACACTAACAAATTACCAGTCTTAGCAATTCATGTCAATCAAACCTGTGCCGCAATTCACTGGTTTAATTGAAAGCGAAGAACAAATATTCGTAGAGCCTGTGCTAGATAATGATTCTGGATCATTAATCGCAAACTTCTTCGGCATACGTTCTGGCTACTCATATAAGTCTGTTGTACTATCACACTTTGCTGATAGACTACACGGTTTCAACTATGATGGCAGGTATCTGTACTAGTTAATAGACGGCGGGCTTGCAAATACATATTATATAAACACTGTCTTAGACCAAGAAATCAATACAAGATTAATTAAGTACGATCTGCAAACGGACGAGCTACAATTATTTAACGTATAGTACCAGCCTCTATACTGTGATGGAATAGTAGTATTTGGCGGGCTTATACTAATTAAAGATATTCAAGGTGTAGTAGTATGTGAATTTGTAGATTAGTCCTACGACTTAGGAGAAGACATCACTCTAAAATTCCCATTTACACATTACACAGTATGCAATTACTAGATAGGCGACGAAGAACTAACAGGCAGTCTAGATGATAATCCAATTGTAGATGTTACTGTAAGAGTAATTGGCGGATTTAATAACCAGCTTATGTAGTCGTCTAAGCTTGATGTGTTTGATTAGTCTTCCATAGTAAACGAAGAAATATCATACGAGTCAATAGAACTCACTCCTACGTATATTGACAGTATGTAGTATCTATCCGGACTTGATAGACAAACACTTGAAACTATATAGCATCTATACGAGCGTATATTCTATCAGCCAGACGAAGAACCTATAAACACATTATACCCTATTGCAATTAGCATGGATTAGTATGAGATAATCGACGACTCGTTATTACTAAACATACTAGATTCGTTTAATGAACCTACTAGCTACATGTTATTAATGCCCGGCGAATACAAGTCAGTGCTAACTCAAATAACTGATTACACAAAGCTATTTAACTCTCTAAATGAGTTTAAAGATGAGATTTCATATATAACAGGTATACCAGTAAGCCAACTAGAAAAGTAGCCCGGACACATAACCGATAACATGACTATCCACGAAATCAGATTAGTTGATGGCGTACGACCTGTGTAGGTAAAATTCTATAAGCCAGATATAAAGGTTACTAGCAATGTTTTAAGAAAAGTAGACGGCTCAATATGGCATCAGTAGATGATAAGCGATGTAAGCCTATACGATGTGTTCGCCGATTAGGCTGAACTAATAGATAATAATAGAGTATACATACAGTTATCAGAAATACCATAGTCTCACATTGTAGAAATATAGGATGTACCTTATAGGAATTTGTAGGCAGGCAGGATTATAGGAATAGTGGAAAATAATAAAATAAAATATTCTTTCTAAAACCTATTGACATTTTTCAATAACGTGGTACAATATTAGTGTAGAGTAACAAGCCCTAAGAGTTTAGACACCCGCAAAGCAGAGACGGCCTTATGGCCGCCTCTGTTATTTTACTTTAGATTCTAATAGCTTCAACTTCTACTCTAGTAACTGTATACGCTATGCGAGAGTTTCAACTTGCTTCTATAACCGCTGATTCAAATCTGCAAACTCGTTTAAGCTTGGCGTATTCTTCAATAGCCATTCTTTCAAATCCTATATCTGAGTATATAACTTCGCTATCTCATTATCGTAGTTCACACAACCACCCCACAATCTATCTATGTAGAATAAACAACACCAGGTTTAAATTCCCACTTCTAATCCATTATAAAATGATCACGCAATAAGGCTTTCACATCTATATGCCCGCTAACTTCATCTATTGGCTCAATTAGTATCTTTACCTTATTATCAACAACAATGTGCTAGCTCTAATCCTACTACTCTATACTCTATTTCAATAAGTAAAATATATTCTAATTATTAAGACTTTGATATGTAGTCACAAATTCTGTGCGATCTGCATCGCTGAAAAGCGTTATCTTATACTGATAGCCTGGCTAACCTTGAATAATAGGAGTATCAATTTTAGTGTATTCCAATATGAACTATACCGCATTAATCTACTCGCCAGTATTATTCTGAATGCTATACATGTAGAATTCCGCCGGAGATTGGACGAACTAACGTACCATATCATCCTAAGAACCACCTAATACAAAACCATTACCATCACGGTCTGTAATGTACTATGGCTTGCCTGTATTAAGAAAAATCTACTACTACTACGGATACTATAAATTTATAATCGTAGTCTGATTTTGTGCAATCTAGAATCCAGCTAAATCACGAAGTATCCATATGTACCGTGGTAATGATTTGAATTGATACTACTATCCAAATTGCTAAATAGATTCATAATAATACTAAATTACTTCAGTGCCTACTACCGCTACAAGGACAAATGGCCCAGAAACGCCTGTCTATACGACATCTTGCTGATAAAGAACTCGTTTTGGAGTCACAGAATTGACTACTGCATTTGAACCATTCAAGAATGTTATCTTTAATTTATCGAAGCTACACATCGACAAATCCAAATACTTCTCATATTTATCAGTTAATTCGCCGAGAAATGTGTAAGGCCGTATATAGCAATACCCATCCTACTAATCCTACACTTCAAATACACGACCCTAATTAAATGTCGCAGTCGTTCTAACATAATTGCCATCATCATATCTGTAAAAATATTTAGTAAAACCAACATAGCCGCTTTTCACATTACCATGACCTGTCATAATCTTGCTATTCTACCAGTCGATAAAGTCAGGATTGCCTACAACAGATAAGCCATTCTAATCAACAAGATTGTATGATTCTGCAAAATCGGCAGGCTATCCATCTACATAACTAGTGAACGTAAGATTGTCAGGCCTCTTTATATTCAAGCCATCATATACACGCTAACTGTAAAATGGCAACACTGGCAATTCAAATACCTTTATGTCGCTCTAAACAACTCCAATAGGCATAACAAGAGTTTTATTAGGCTAGACTATTATGTAAAGATATTTATCATACTCCGAATACGTTAGTTGAGAGTCATATTCAAAAACATAGCCCACACGCTATGGAATACGAACTAACCAATATACTTCTGAAGTATTATGAATGCTTAGTTTACCATTAACTAGAGGTATTGAAATATGCAGTTGCAATAACTTAGAATCATCAATTTGAAGTTTGCCCGCATCATACTTTAACTAGTAACTATTTGTGAATGGCAATTTCAAGTTTCCAATCTATTTATATTGTTCCTACACAGTCACCGTATGCTCTATCTCACTAAGCCTACTATCCTAATCGCTTATAAGCTCATTCAATTGAGTAAGCTAATCGCCAGAATCTATTGTCTGTTGTGTAAGTGTTATATTTTCAACTCCCGGCTCATGCATGTTTCCACCACCTAACGCATTTCAAAATACCAATGAACTACTTTAATCTGTAGTCGTTTGGTATTTGCTCTATCGTTATCTCATCGCCATCGTTAACCTACAAATACTACTTAACTACATCTCCTACATTAAACTAAAGCAGTCCATTGATCTTTACTGGCATGTCAACATATTGCATTACCTATAACTCAACGAAGCCAGTAACATTTGATCTAACAGTTACGCTATTTCCAATTGCAGATACTCTATACTAAGAAATATTAAAGTCAGAATCAGACCAGACAATGACAGATGAAAATTCAGGATATACTATAAATTCAAAGCTATCCCCCACCAATTCCAATTCATCTATCACCAAATGCAACTACTCACCAGATACAACATAATACGTTTGCTTGTAATCACAATACTAAACATATTGCCCGCCATCGTTAACTTTCATTACAGATAGCGTATCGTTAAAGTCAACTGTATGCTATATCATAGAGCACTAAGACGACTACTAAGAACCTACAATCCTAGTATTCACAAATCCGTAGAAATCTTTCTAAAGCATACTTGGTATTAACTAATCATCATAACTATACTGCAATATCTTATTCTGCTTTTGAAGATACTAAGGTGTGCAAGGCTTACCATCTTTATTGTGAAGCCATAAATTATAAACAGGTGATCTGTTTAATAACGAATACTGCGCCTGATACCTGCGCAGTAATTGTATTATACGAGTCTTATATGTATCAAATAGTGTATCTAACTATGTTGGGTTTAATGATGTCATGGATTAACCCCTTTCAAGAGCCGCATCTATACAATTGGCTCTACGAAATTTCGCTAGTAAATCACAGTGTCTACACCAATAAATTTATACTTATAATTCAACACATAGTATTGCCACGGAAGTGTAATAGTCAACTCACTGCCTTGCTCAAAAACATATATCAACTAATCCTGAGGCTAATAGAAAGACACTGTTTTAGATTCCTACGAATCGTTATAGATTATATGATTAACGCCATCAAACACAAGATTGTTAAACATATCCAAACACGCCGAGTTTGGCGGTAATAATAGTTCATGCTTTCCTACTTGTATCTAATGTAATCCGTCAATTAAATCTACATCGTTACCATCTAAACGAATGGAGGTCAATGCGTGCAAGCTACTAAGCTTATATCCAAACAGGTTGAATCCACCACTAAAATACGAAGGAAGCCACACATACAATTCATACTCCTACTTATGCTAGTCCTATATATACTGCTAGTATCTAAGATAATACCTTGCCTACTAATACAGAAGATCATTGTAATAAGCAACGAAATCGTCAAGCTCTAAATCATCAAACTAGTTAACGTCAAAATAAACATTCCGTTCGTTATATCCTAACTTATCTATAGAAAATCTATCGCCCATATAAGCGATCGACTATACGTTAGGCACACGGCCCGCATGTTTAAGTAACAAGTTACTATATGGAAATTGTTGAGCGAACTCCTAAATCAAGTTACTTAGCTTAGTAGAATACTCTTGCACGCATATCACTCCAATTCTCAGTTAACTGTCAAATCGCCGTCGTCATCACCATGTTCATCGCTAATTTGCAAATTAGAAATCATATCTTTGTAGATGTCTTCCTACACGGAGTCAAGATCCTATTTGCTTATAATGTCATTCTTAATTAAATTGGCATACTGGGATTCCACTAGTGACTAATATTGAAATAGAAACTGCATCAAATTCTACATAGTCTCGTTAGTAACCGCCGTAAAGTTTTTATAGTCCTTTATAAAACTATCCAACTGCTCCTTCAAATCTTCTAACTCACCGTGCAATAACTATATAGCTTTGTCATTCGTCAGTTCCTCTTGATTGTCCTGAATTTGGTTTTCGTTTGCCACGAGTAAACGCCTCCTAGTCTTTATTGCTCTTTTGCTCTACTAACATTAGATAATCATTTGGATGCACATAACCTATCACAGTAGCTATGCCACGCTCATATGCTTCTGTTTCATTCATATAGAAATCATTACTTGCATCACAAATTGAGTTGAGTTCCTCTTTAGTAAGATAGTCTCCAAATATATCTTGTATTACACGCTTAGCAGTATGTAGATGCCTATTAACGTAATTCAAAGAATTCGTCGAAGACTCATACTACATTGAAATTCTGGAAATATGAATTAGAAAGTCAGTGTAATAAGAAGCTAGTCGTTCTGCACCAGCCATGTAGATGATCTAACCGCCAGAATATACAGCAGAGATACCTATAGTTTTTATAAACGTTGTCGAAGACATAGCAGTAAGCATAGAGTAAAGCATTATTGATGTATCCCAACTGCCGCCGTAAGTGTTAAGCACTACGTTTACTGTAGATATACCTGGAGTTTCAAGTGTGCCTAATATATCTATAATTCTTTCGTCATCTGGTTCTGGAATTTCACCAAATATTTTTATAGTCTAGACGTATCCTGAACTTGATAAGCTCTATACCGATTGAGAACTTCCTGAGATATACTCTAAGTTAGATGTGATCTCACTTGAAGCTAATGACCTTTTGTCCATCGTAAGTTCAACCTCCCTATACCAGTATATACAAAATACCCCTTAGCTAAATAATCAATAACAGAATCCCAATAAGAATCAATAATAACTTTCAATATCTCCTCATCTATTCCTATCTTTCTTTTCATGTCTACCAAAACCACCAGATTTGATGCTATCTTCTTTTGCAGCTGCTTCTGTGCTACTTTCATTTCCGGAGGCTACTCCTGCATCTGAATCTCCTGCTCCGCCTCCTACATCGTTTTTACTTTGCACTTTCTTCTCTTTGGTCTCTTCTTTTTCGTTGCCATTTACATCACCTATCCTCAATTTTGAAATAACGTAATCCATAATCTACTTATTGACTACGTAGCCATCATCACTATGAACATATGGAACTTTAAAGTAATTGATTATACGCCACACATAGTTTGGCGGACGCTTTAAAATTTTACATAATTCCTAAATGGTATATGTATCCTTCACTTGATATCACCTCTTTTTCAATCAGTTAATTAACAATCGTGGACCATTACCACAATATATTATCGCACAAACCAGGGGGATAACATGGAGCAGCTAGTCCAGCTACTGCAATTATTAACTACTTAGAATAAAATAAAAGTAAATATAATTTACTTGGACTCGCAAGGGACTATAACCGGCTCAGAGCAACAAGTAACAAGCATAGCCACACAAGCTGAATAGCCGCTCAAATCCTCTATAGGTTAGTAGTAGTACAATAAACTTAAATACGAGATAGATAAAGCATAGAAGTAGTTAGATTTCAATGGAATAGAATTAACTCTTAGCCTGCAGGTGCCAATTGCAGATGTGCTATAGCAACTAAACCCACCATTGGTACAGCCAATTGCAAATGTTACTTAGTATTTCGACATCAATTTAAATCAATCTATAGTATCAATCGAGATTACAAATTGGTATGATCAAGTATATGAAATCCAGTATACGTACGATGATAAATGGCAGACAATTTATACTACTTTAGACCAATATGACTTGCCTGTAATTCCTAATAAGTTAATGAGTATAAAGATACGTGGCCGAAAACTTAATACAGTAACCGACTGGTCCACGTATGAAGTCCTAACATAGAAGGATATCTTACCACCGGAAAGTCCCATTGTAAAATCCATAACGCCAAGATACAGAGCTACTACGATAGAATTAGAAAAACCTATTGAATAGGACTTTGATTACTTCTATGCAGTGTTTACTCTTGACTCCAAGACATACACGTCCATATCAAAGACTAATACATTAGAAATAAATATAGGTAAGGTATATAATAACTTACCTGCACTCATATATTAGGTAGATACGTCCGGCAATTCGTCCCAACCAACAAATGTGCTTATAAGCTCGCAGTAGTTTACTGAAGCAGAAAAATAGATTTACGATCAAATATCAGATACTGCAAACACTGTTCAAATGCTAAATGACTAGACATCCATCTCTGTGTCTATAACAAGCATAGACGGTCAAAATGTTCATGTAGATAGTACAGAAGGAATTAAGAAAGGCTATTACCTAAAGCTAGATAAGTTATATAAAATAACAAATATCGATGGTAACACGCTCATACTAGAATCATAGCCAAGCGGACAGTTCACCCAAGGCATAGCACAAGCTCCAATTCAATCGTTTGGAACATAGATAAATCAGCAGACAGATCAAATATAGTTGAACTAGTAGAAACTCTCAACATCGTATCTTGAAAATTAGTTCGGTGGGTAGTAGCAGTATGTTCCTGGAATGATAACTGATACTAGTAAGGATTTTATAAAAGAGAAGATCCAGCCAGGATTCATAGTAGAGTTAATTTCAGATACAACCTACACAACCTCAGTCTCAACTGTAAATCAGAATGTCATAACGTTGAAGTAGAATCCATCCGGGCCATTTAACTCATACAAAGTGTACTCCACTTAGTAGTTCGTATAGTAGAAACTATCTGTAGACTATAACTCAATAAAGTCTACAGTAGAACAAAGCAATTTCAATGTAGTAAAAAGCGGCAACACAACTTAGATATAGTAGCCCACAGGACAAATCACTGTCTCCGGAGAGAATTTTAACTCAGTTAAGATTGGTTCTATAGTACAGCTATCTAATGGAGAACTTGTCAGATATTACACTGTATCATAGGTAAGCGGCAATACATTCTTCGTTCAGCCAACAGACTATCTAGACAAATTTGGACAATAGCACTACCAAATATACGATTCCAATAGTCTTCTATAGAGCTAGATAGCACAGACTGCAAACGAGATTTCTACATCGATTATCAATAATACAAGTAATATTCAATCACAGATCCAGCAAACAAACGACCAGATAGCTCTAAGAGTATTAAAACTAGATTCTGATAACCCCTCAATTACTCAACTATCAGTCGAAAACGGTAAGATCAAGATAGATTAGGATCAATTCAATATCAATGCAGACACATTAGTACGTGGCACATTAAGAGCAACTGAGAGTTTAGAGATAACAGGCGGCGAGAATTAGGATGTACGAATCAATCACAACGGAATAATTATAAAACAAGGTGAATTAAACCTCGGGCCAAATGGTGCGGGCGGATATGTTACTAAACTAGAAAATGATGGTTCAGGACACTTAGCAAATGAGCAAATAAAATGGGATAAAAACGGCAACGTAACATTCGGCAATAGCGTAAAGATAGGATTTAGCAATCTAGCTGATAGCGTAAATGACTCAATAAATGGAATTAATAACTAGATTGATGACATATATGTATAGCTAAATTAGCTAGTAGTTGTACTAGAATAGAAAAACGGACCATTAATAACAAGCAGTTCAGATTCTGTAATTATAAGATAGAAAATTTTCATCAATAATGAAGAAGTTAACAAAAACGATTCAAACAACACGCCAAGCACAAACCAATTCAACTACAACTGGTATATGACAGACATAAATGGCAATACACAAGAACTACAAGACAATACTAACTTACCAGAACTAACATTATCAAAAAACTCTGTTACAGTTAAATAGAAAATAGAATGCGAATAGTCTCCAAAACAGAATTAATCCAACAAATCACTTAATTGTTGCGAGGTGCTAAATGGCATTAATAAATTATTTTAAACTTGATGGGAATTAGACTGACCTAATCACTGGAAAGACTCTTACCGTGGATGGTGCTACATGGGACTATGGTAAGAAAGGCAAATAGTAGAAAATAGTCAGCGGTACTGCTCAACGACTCTATAGTACCTCTGGTTTTTCATTCCCCGAAACCCTAACAATAAGCTAGTGGGTATATGCATATAGCTGGACTGGGATGATATTTAGCTTTAATAGTGAATAGTATTCAGGCCCAGATGTATATTTCTCTGATTAGATATTATGGAATACAGGCGATGGAGAAAACAATCCATTCAAGAATGGTGGTACAAATGTGGCATATCCATCCGTAAACTAGTGGCATTTGTTCACTATAGTAAATGATAAAGTTTCTTCACAAACAAAACTCTACATAGATGGAGTATATGCAGGAACAGCTAACTATAGGTCTACATACCAAAACAATAGAGGATTTATAATAGGCAATTACTCCGCCAACACAGGCTATCCATTCAATGGCCTAATTGATGATTTAAAGATTTTCGACTATTAGCTATCAGATTAGGAAATAGCCAATCTTTATTCAGAGACAGTTGTCTCAGATTATGGATTAATATATACGACAGACGGCCGCTCGTGCTTCACTGTCAGAGACGACGTTGTGCCATTCAGCGGAGTTAAGAGCATCTCTGTCGATCCACCATAGCAAAATCTCTTTCCATATTAGATGAGAGATACTGGCTGGATTTCTAATTCAGGAGTCTACAAACTTACGTACGATAATATAGGACAGATGACAAATGCCCCAATACAACAAATGGATTATCAATCATCATTTACAGGATTATCATATTACGTTGGCAAAATAGGAACACCACCATTCACAAGCGGAACTAAGATATAGTTTAGTTGCTATTAGCGTGGCGTCGGAAGCTAGCCAAAAATCAAAACATTACTATGGAATACAACGCAAAACAAGTTGCTAACATACTTCAATAATACAATACCAGTAACAAACCAGTGGAAGAGATATACATAGCAATACACCGTTGATACAACCGGGCACAATTCTGGAGATAACATATCATTATACATATATGGCCCCAGCTCTTAGGGCATGTCTG
>Ga0208198_1000540_pt1 | contig 41273 bp, 33 predicted proteins | sample AD_JPNTR2_MetaG_FD_184446 | JGI IMG/M metagenome (GOLD analysis project Ga0208198, IMG submission 184446) | Active sludge microbial communities of municipal wastewater-treating anaerobic digesters from Japan - AD_JPNTR2_MetaG (SPAdes) (version 2) | ecosystem: Engineered > Bioreactor > Anaerobic...
CGTCGGCAGATCGTTCCCCAGCTTGCGACGCCACCAGCGAAACGCAGGGACCGAGAGCTGGTGTTCCTTACAGTACTGAACCTGCGTGGCGCCGGATCGCTGCCACTGCTGAACGTGCTTGTGCCAGAACCGGCCCCGCGGACTCAACGACTTGGACGTCTTCTGTGCCATATGCACCTCCTTTACCGGAGGTACAGTATCGCCGCACATCCTCGCTGCAAAGATGGGTTCGCCGGACGCTCACTTCCTTACAGTACTGAACCTGCGTGGCGCCGGATCGCTGCCACTGTTGAACGTGCTTGTGCCAGAACCGGCCCCGCGGACTCAACGACTTGGACGTCTTCTGTGCCATATGCACCTCCTTTACCGGAGGTACAGTATCGTCGCCCATCCTCGCTGCAAAGATGGGTTCGCCGGACGCTCACCCGTTCCGGCCGGGCCGGGAGCAAGGATTGGACGCGGGGAATGGCAAATTCAGTGTGCGATCCTTATGCAGTGGAGCAATCCCAAGTGGAGTGTATTTTCCACGGATTTCAGGTATCATGCAGGGGTTATGAATGCATATGCCGTCGATCTTTGCGATGTGAGCGTCCTGAGGCAGGGACGCTGCCTGCTCAAAAATGTCTCGTTGCAGGTTGCGCCGGGGAGTTGCTGCGCGATCCTGGGGCCCAATGGCTCCGGCAAGTCTACCTTGGTTTCCGTGCTCAGCGGCTACACGTGGCCCAGCAGCGGGTCGGTTGCCGTCGGTGGGCAGGTATTCGGCAAGGTGGAACTAGCCCGGGTGCGACGCGGGATCGGACTGATCGAACCGTCACGCAGTCCTGCCTTCGAGGGGTCCATGCGGGTCCGCGACGTCGTCGCCACGGGACTGTTCGGCACGATCCGGTTGCCTCTCCATCGGGAAGTCGAGGCCAATCAGTGGAAGCGGGTGGACGCGGAAATCGAACAGCTTGGGTTGAGCGCTATGTCCGAGGGGGTTTTCTCCCAACTCTCGACCGGCGAACAGATGAAGGCGCTTCTGGCTCGGGCCATGGTGGCGGAGGCGGGGTTGCTTTTGCTGGACGAGCCAACCGCCGGGCTGGACATAGGGGCTCGGGCGGTGTGCGTTGGCGTTCTGGAACGGCTTTTGAACCGCCAGAATCATCCGACCGTAATTATCGTCTCTCATCATCTGGATGAGCTGCCTCGCGGGGTCGCTCAGGTGGTGTTACTCAAAGAAGGCTCAGTCTTCACGACCGGGCCTGCGGATCAGGCGCTGACGTCCGAGCGATTGAGCGGGTTGTTCGATTGCCGGGTCGAGGTGATCCGGACGAACGGGCGGTATGTGGCCGACGTTCGTTCGAACGATTGGTGACAAGTCCTGGAGTGAAGGATACCGTGGCTGGTTTGGTGCGCCGATTTTTGAGGCCGGGCGGCTTTTACGTGGACCGCGAATCGGTAATCGCCGAGACACTGGTGGGCTCGTGTGTCGCGGTTTGCCTGTACAACTTTAAAGAACGGTTCGGAGGCATGAACCATTTTCTGCGGGACCGCCCCCAGGACATGGCGGATCCGGACATCGGCCAGTACGGCGTGCTCTCGACGCAGCACTTGATCGAGGCGGTGATGCGGTGGGATCCCGAGGTGACGCATTACCGCGCCAGCGTCTTCGGCGGGGCGGCGGTCCTTCGGACTCCGAACGCCGACAACCGGATCGGGGCTGCGAATGTCCAAGCTGCGTTGGAGATCCTGGGCTCGGTTCGGATCCGCGTCGTCCGCCAGGAGGTGGGCGGCACGCGGGGCCGGCGGATTCGTTTCAACACCCAAACCGGCGAAATCGAGTGTCGTTTCGCAGGGGATCTTCGCGGCTCAAGGAGGGATTCGTGAGTGAACTCGATGGGGCTTGCGATCGGCTCGCAGAGGGACGTACTCGAGAGGGTATATGCCCGGTACAATCACAGGCAGTTCCTCGACTCGGATCCGCTTCAATTTGTGTACCGTTATCAGGACCGGCGGGACCGGGAAATTGTCGGGTTTCTCGCTTCGGCCCTGGCCTACGGCCGGGTGCAGCAGATCGCACGCAGTCTCACGGAACTGTTCAACCGCATGGGCAGTTCGCCGTATGAATTTACTTCACAATTCGATGGCCGTGCTCGAGCCAGGCTTGGCGGTTTCAAACACCGTTTCACGACCGGCGACGACATTGCCGATCTGCTGATGCGGTTCCGCAGGGTTCTGGACGATTTCGGCAGCCTGGAGGCGTTTTTTCTGCAAGGTTATCGCCCGAGCCACGCCACGGTGCTGCCTGCGTTGACCCGATTCTGCGAGTCTCTGAGCGGAGGGACACCGCCGTCTGCCGGGTTGAACTATCTTTTGGCCAGTCCGAGCCGGGGCAGCGCATGCAAGCGGCTGAACCTGTTCCTCCGCTGGATGGTTCGCAAGGACGAGGTAGACGTCGGACTCTGGAAGTGTGTCGACAAGGCCAAGTTGCTCGTGCCGGTCGATGTCCACATGGGGCGTCTGTGTCGGATCCTGGGTTTTCACACGGGCAAGGGCACCACACTGGCCACCGCAGTCAAGATCACCGAAGCCTTCGCCCGAATCGAGCCGAACGACCCTGTGAAGTACGACTTCTCGCTCTCCCGTATCGGGATTCTGGAAGACTGCACAGGACAAGCGGGGCCGAGCTGTCTCACATGCAGTCTGCACGAAGCGTGGTGTAGGCCGCACGCCAAGTCGTAGCCCCGTATCAACAACTCGGCCAGCAGAACGCAGGTACGGTGAAACCGATCCGGCGGGCGGTGATTGTTGATACCCGGCGATGCGAAAATGGCAAGGGCTGTGAGTTGGCCCCCAGCCCATTGTCTGTTATGCCTTTGGACGAGTCCGAGGCTGTTGCCGCCCGCAACAGCGTCGAAGGCCTCCAGTTCCCACGGGTCGTCCTCTCCACCTGCATCTCCGATCCACGGAGAGATGTAGCCCTATGGGGCATCGAAGACGTCGAGGATGGGATTTGCCCAGTTCGCAGCACTGTCGCTGCCGACCGCGTTGACCGGCGAACGATAGAACACTCAGTCACGGTTGTTGGCGTAGACCTCTTCAATCCCCAAATCCTGGGCCCCCCCCGAGTTCGGCGGGGCTTTGAGAATGGACAAACCGGGCGGTGTCGGATACGTATAAGGCAGCAGGCTTCGACCGATGCGGCCTTTGTCCGGCGGCGGGTTGGGTCTGCGGAGGGTCGATTGTCTGGGGATAGGAGAATGCCGATGAACAGATCGATTCTTGTGGTGGTTGTAGTAGTTGTGTGCGGGTGGTTCGTCGCAGACCTCGCGACGGCGGCGTCGGAGCCGGTCAAGACCCTGGCAATCGGGGCGCAGGCGCCGGACTTCTCACTGCCCGGCGTGGACGGCAGGACTCGCAAGCTGTCTGATTTCGTGCAGGCCAAGGTTCTGGTCATCGTGTTCACCTGCAATCATTGCCCGACCGCCCAGGCGTACGAGGCAAGGATTGCGACGCTGGCTGCGGATTACAAGGACCGAGGCGTATCTCTTGTGGCGATCTCGCCCAACGATCCGCTGGCGGTCCGGCTGGACGAGTTGGGCTACACGGACGTGGGTGATTCGCTGGCGGACATGAAGATCCGGGCCAAGGATCGGGACTTCAAGTTCCCCTATCTCTACGATGGCGACAAGCAACAAGTCGCGAAGGCGTATGGCCCGGTCGCCACGCCGCACGTATTCGTCTTCGATGACCAGAGGAAGCTCCGCTATGTCGGGCGGATCGACGACAACGAACGGGACCCGAACGCGGTGAAGTCGCACGACGCCCGCAACGCGATCGAAGCGCTGTTGGCGGGCAGGCCCGTCCCGGTCGAGACGACGAGGGTCGTCGGTTGTTCGGTCAAATGGTCCGACAAGCGGGACTCGGCCAAGCAGGCGATGGAACGGTGGGCCCAGGAGCCAGTGACCTCCAGCGCGATCGGTCTGGATGAAGTCAAGACCCTGCTCAAGAACGACACCGACAAGCTGCGTCTGGTCAACATCTGGTCGCTCCATTGCCCGCCGTGTTTGGCGGAGTTTCCCGACCTGGTCGAGATCAACCGCATGTACCGAGGGCGACCGTTCGAGATGGTGAGCCTCTGCGTCGACGGCTTGTCCTTGCAGGGCAAAGCTCATCAGCTCCTGAGAATGAAACAGGCGTCGTTCACGAACTACATTTACAGCGGTGACAGCACCGCCCTGATCTCGACGGTAGACCCCTCCTGGCCCGGCGCGATCCCGTTCACGCTCCTGATCAAGCCCGGCGGGGAAGTTCTCTACAAGCACCTGGGCCGAATCGATTCGCTGGAGGTCAAGAAGGCGATCGTCGATTTTCTCGGCCGGACGTACCAGTAGCGAAGCGTGTCTGGTCTGATCTGAGGGTTGCCAAGTTCAATGGCGGCAGGCCAATTTTCACCCAACCGAGCGTCTACGACCTATCGGTACGGGAAATCCTTTGCGGTTTCTCTCGTCGGATTTCTCCTCACCGATCGGCTGAATTGGGGGAACTTACTGATTTTCGCATACTTCGATCCCGCCCGAAGCGGGCGGGCTTGAAATCCGTCCCTACAGACACCAGATCGATCATTTGGCCTGGCGAGGCCAATCCTCAACCCGCGTGCCCTCATAAGTCGTCAGGATGTATTGGAACGATCGCTCCGCGCGCGGCGGCAGGAGGACTGTGAATTTCACTGTGTCCATGTCCACCTTTTCAAACCCGTCGATCTGGCCGGTGTGTGTCAGCGTCCAATACGTTGTCTCGAAATTCCGGCGGATCTCGACTTTGATCGGGACGTCCCGCGTGTTTTTGACCTTGACCTCGAACGTCTGGATCTCGTCCCAACCCGCAACATCCCTATTTCGGTCGAAGCGATAGTTTTCGGTCCGGTACTCCATCAGCGTGGGCTCGACCACGACGTTCTCGACCGCTCCGAGATCCAGTTCTACATCCTGATCGACCGGGATGTACAGGAACGAGGACTCGCCTTCATAGGACAGGTGCCCCTGGGCATCGGCCTTGCGAAAGACCCGCATCGTGCCGTCCGGGATGGGCGTGGCGCCGAGCTTGTGTTCCTGGTCGTTCTTGAAGCTCAGGAATCGCATGACCGATGGGCCGTATCGGTCTTCTTCGAACTTGTACAGGTTGAGCACCGGCACCTCGGCCACGTCGAAGCTCTTGAGCCGCTTCGACCAGCCGGTGGGGATCGTCTCGGTTCCTTCGATCGTGTACAGGAAGTACTCGCTGAGTCCTTCCTTGGCGATTTCCTTGGGCGCAGCCGCCTGGAGCAGCGTCGGCTCAGCCGGCTCAGCCATACCAAGCTTCTTCATCTCGTCCTTGAACATCAGGGCACGTACGGGACGTGGGAGCTGGATTCCCTCCGGCCGACTATAGGGGTACTCACGCTGAGCCAGTTCCGCGATCTGGTCGAGGATATGGACTTGGCCGACGATGAGGCGGACTTGGGCGTTTTCGTAGTCTTCGCCGCTGTTGTTGGTGACGCGGACGTAGCCCTCCAGGCGCATGGTCTTCTCGTCGGCAGAGAGCGTGCCCATGTAGAACGCCCGCCACGACAGGCCGCTGGTCAGATAGCTGATTTCGACAGGGACCTTGCCGCTGATCCGGCTGCGAACGTTCCAGACGCCGACGTTCCGCACGCGGGCCGGATACGTCAGCTCGGCGATTTCGACCTCGCCGGTCCTGGCCTTAGGCAGCATCTCCAGGCTTGTCGGATCGATCAGCGTCTCGGCCCAGGAAAACTGCAAGGCATTCACGCCCTCTTTGAGCGTCAGCGAACGTCCATCCCGCACGAGCGTCATGTCCGCAGAGTTGTAGATCGTCAGTTGCACCGTATCCCGCGCCGGCAGCGTCACCAGATCGACCTTGGCCTGGGCGGCAGAGACAAACAACACAATCATAAACATCTTACAGAAGCGTTTCATTGTAACTCCGGAAAAAGGACTTGGGGTCCCTCTTGTCATCCAGAACGAAGTGAAGCGTCCGGCCCAGGGACAAGGAAAGTCGGTATGAAGCCCCAACGCACACTGAATTCCCCGGCCAAATCCTTCGCTGCCGCTCAGGATGACAGATTCACTTCTTACCATAAGGCTGCCATGATCCTCATCATCGGGTCCACCTGCTCCAGTCCTCGGCCCGAACGCCCTGATAGGTCGTCAGGGTATACTCGAACGTTTTCTTCGACTGCGGCGGCATCTCGACCGTGAACTTCACCGTATCGAGATCGACCTTCTCATAGGCAACCTCATCGCCGGATTGCTTGAGATCCCAGGACGGCGTGCGGAAGTTGCGAACGATTTCGATCTTGGCCGGGACGTCTCGCGTGTTGCGGACCTCGACCGTGAACGTCTGTACTTCGTCCCAACCGCTGACGTTGCCTCTGTTGTTGAAGCGGTAGTTCTCGGTCTTGTAGTCCATAAGCTTGGGCTCGACGACCACGTCCGCGACCGTCCCGAGGTTCAGCTCGACCTTGTCGTTGACCGGAATGTACTTGAACGCGGATTGCCCTTCGTAGGACAGGTGCTTGGCGTCATCGACGGATCGATAAACTTTCAGATTGCCGTCGGGGATCGGGGTCTGGCCGAGCTTGTGCTGCTGGTCGTTCTTGAAGCTCAGGAACCGCACGACCTGCGGGCCGTATCGCTCCTGCTCGTACTTGTACAGGTTCACGACGGGCACGCCCTCGACGTCGAAACTCGCCAGGCGTTTCGACCAGCCCGTCGGAATCGTCTCGGTGCCTTCGATCGTATAGAGGAAGTACTCGCTGAGCCCCTCCTTCACGATCTCCTTGGGCTTGGCAACGGACATCGCCATGATTTCACCCCTCGCACGTTCGCCAAGAGCCCTTCCCGCCATCGCCGGCATCGGCATGGACGCCGGCGGAACGACCTGGCCGGGCCGGCCGTAGGGATACTCCCGCCGGGCCAACTCGGCAATCTGATCCAGGATGTGGACTTTGCCCACGATCAGGCGGGTCTGGGCGTTCTCGTAGTCTTCGCCGCTGTTGTTCGTGACGCGGACATAGCCCTGCAACCGCATGGTCTTCTCGTCCTTGGCGAGCGTGCCCATGTAGAAAGCCCTCCAGGTCAGGCCGCTGGTCAGATACGTGATCTCGACAGGGATTGGACCGCTGATCTGGCTCTGGACGTTCCACAAACCGAGATTCCTCACTCGAGGCGGGTACACCAGTTCGGCGATATCGATCTTGTCGGCCTGGGCCTTCGCCAGCATCTCCAGACTCGTCGGGTCGATCAGCGTATTCTCCCAGGAGAACTGCAGGGCGTTCTTGCCCTCTTTGAGGGTCAAGGCCCGACTCTCGCGGACGAGTGTCATGTCCGCGGAATTGTAGATCGTCAGTTGCACGGTGTCGCGCGAGGGCAGCGTGGTCAGGTCCACCTTGGCCGACGCAGTCGCTCCCGCGATTGCGAGCATCGTCAGCAGTACAGCTATGCGTCTCATAGGATTGCTCCTCTCAGGTTTGTGTCTTCGGGATCGTCATCGGCCTGGCTGAACGTTGCGGCGGTGATAACGCATCGTCAGTTCTTTGACACCGGGGCCCTTCTCCGTCCGGGCCGGCAGCTCGATCTCGAACTTGAGCGTCGAGGCATCCTTCTTCACGTACTTGAGGTTGCACTCCTCCATGTCCCACTGGCCTGGGATGTGCTGGATCATCGTCAGAACCGCAGGGCTATCCTTGAAGTTCTCGATCTTGGCCTTGATGATCTCATCGGTGTCAAACAGGACGACGACGCCGTCATTGTTCTTGCGAAGGTTGATCTGGGCGTCCGTCATCTTTCGCTGGGTGACGACGATGTCCCGGCTGTCACCGATGTAGAGTTCCATCTTCTCCCCGACCGGCACGAGCGAAGCGTTGTCCTCGCCCAGGAAGATCGTCGAGCCGTGGCCGTCTTGCTGAAAGAGCCGAGCCTTGCCGCCCCAGAGGGCGAACTTGCCCAGGCCGCTCTGCTGGCTATTCGTGACTTCATAGCTGACCGGGATGCCCACGTTCTGGTTGTTGAGCTGCTCGGGGTCCCAGGGTAGATTCGCGGCGTCGAATGTCCAGATCTTGCGGACTGGGACGTTGGGCTCATTCAGGAACAGCATCTGCTTGGTCTCTTCGTGATCGATGCCCTGCTCGAAGGCCTCGCCGTAATCGAGCAGCACGCGGGCCTTGTCGAAGTCCTCGCCGGAAAAGTTGCGGAGGACCAAGTAACTCTTGAGGTCCACGAACGTCTCGGCCTTGTTGGCAACCGCCTTGTAGGTGATGAGCCGGTCGATATTGCTCAGAAGGTAGCTGATGCGGACGGTCTCCGCGAAGTCGCCCTCGCTGCTGATCTCCCACACCAGCGCCGCCTCGCCCGGCGGATAACTGATGCTCAGCAAGGTCACTTCGCCCGGATGCTCGAGAGGTTCCAGGCGGATGGAATCTTCATCGATCTGCACGCCCTTCCACGAGAAATCGACCTTATTGAGGCCCTTCTGGAGCGTCAGGACGCGTTCCTCTTCGATCAGAGTCGCCTTGGGGTTGTCCAGACGGATCACGGTCGCCGCCCGCTCGGGCAACGCGACCAGCTTGATCCTCGCCTGCGCCCCCCCCACGACGCACAGCAGAGCCAGAACACCAACTACAGCAACACGTTTTGCGTTCATAATCATCTCCTGAAAGAAAGTTGGCCACAGAGGGCACTCTTATTCTTCAGTTCAATTCCTTATTCACGAACGATTGCTCGCGAACCCCATGATAGGTCGTCACTTCGTACTCGAAAACTTGCGTCTGTCGCGGCGGCACGGTCAACTCGAAACGAGCGTGCGTCGCGTCGTGTTTGCGGTAGGTAGGACTGCCGCCAGTCAGCTTGAGCGTCCAGTACGGCGTCTCAAACCCGCGGGTCACATCGATCTGAACCGGCAGCGTCCGAGCGTTGACGATCTCGACCTTCCAGGACCGCACTTCCTCCCAGCCGTTGACGTCGCCCTTGGCGTCGAACTCGTGATTCGCAGTCCGGTAGTCCATCAGCGAAGGCTTGACCTCGACCAGTCGCGCCGGGTCCAATTCCAGTTCGACCTGGCCGCCCACAGGGATGTACTTCACGTCCATGCCGCCAACGTAGGACAGATGCCCCTGCCCATCCGCCCGACCGTAGACGCGGACCATCCCGTCGGGCAGCGGGGTCTCGCCGAGCTTGTGCTCTTTGTCGTTGGCGAAGGTCAGGAATCGAATCGTCCCATCCCCCCACCGTTCCTCGTCGTACTTGCACAAGCTCGCGACCGGAATGTCATCGACCTGGAAAGACATCAGCCGCTTGCCCCACTGGTTGGGGATTGTCTCGGTCCCTTCGATCGTGTACAGGAAGTACTCGCTGAGCCCCTCCTTCTGAACATCCTTGCGTCTCAGGGACTCGTCGAACCTTCCACCGAAGCCGTACGTGTGCTCGACTTGGAGTCCCTTGTCTTCAAGAGCAGTGTTCAGTTCGAAAAGCGTGCGAACCGTCGATGGGCTGCCATAGGGATGCTGGCGGCGTGCGAGTTCCGCGATCTGATCGAGCAGATGGATGCGGCCAACGATGAGACGGGCCTGGGCGTCTTCGTAGTCTTCGCCGCTGTTGTTGCTGACTCGGACGTAGCCTTCCAGACGCAGCGTCTTCTCGTCCTGCGAGAGCGTGCCCATGTAGAACGCCCGCCAGGCCAGACCGCTGGTGAAATAGGTCAGTTCGAACGGGACCTGGCCGTCGATCTCCGAGCGGATCAGCCACCGGCCGAGATCCTTCAATCTGGGCGGGAAGACCAACTGCTGGACCTGCACCTCTCCTTTGTGCTCCAGGGGTTCCAGACTGAGCGAGGTCGGATCGATCAGCGTATTGGCCCACATGAACTGGAGCCAGTTCCAGCCGCGTTTGAGCGTCAGGTTGCGTTTCTCGCGCACGAGCGTCAGGTCGGCGGCGTTGTAGATCGTCAGTTGCACGTTCTCCCGGCGCGGCAGCACGACCAATTCGATCGCGCTGGCCGGCGCGAATGGCGGCTGATCGTCGATTGCCCTGTCCGGCTGCGCCGTTGCTGCCTGGACGGCAGCGTCAAACGCAGCTTGACTACGGTCTCCCAGTGGCGAGGGCATCCTGCCCTTGTCTTGCATGGCGAGGGCATATCGCCCTGCTTCGTCTTCCGACGGCAGGATGCCGTCGGGATGCAAGGGCGGGACGCCCTCACCACGAAGGCTTTCAATCATGACGCTACCAGTCGGTGACGGCGCCATCGCCAGCATCGGAACCTCTTCGGCGGTATCCTTCGCCGCGCGCATTTCCTGATGGACTTGGGCATTTGTCGAGAGATCCCGCACGCTCTTGCTGCCCCGGTCCGGAATGGCCAGCAATCCGATGCCGACGACAACCGCCGCGGCCACCGCGCCGGCCCAAGGCAGCCTGTGAAGCAGCAGTCTCCGCCACCGGCCGGCCTTCTGCGCGTTGTGGATCGTCTGGGACAGCAACGTGCGAGAGGCTTTGACGTCGTCGCGAATGAGATCCAAAGCGTTGAGCTTTCGGCCCAGCTCGTGCAGCCGTCGTCGGCAGGCATCGCACTTCTCCAGATGGGCGCGGGCTTCCTTCGCGTCCGCCTCACAGGCCAGATCGAACTGGTAGTCGATAAGCTGCTGATCTGTTAAGTGCTCATTCATTTCGTTGTACCTATCGAATCCGGCAGTCTCTGCGCCAACGTCGCCAGCGCCCTGGACATCTGGGTCTTGACCGCTCCGACGGAACAGCCCAGCACCTCGGCGACCTCGCGATAACTGAGCTGCTGATAATAGGCAAGGACCAGTGTGGCCCTCTGCCCCTGCGGGAGCGACTCGATCGCCTTGCGGACCTGCTCTTTCTGCTCCTGTCGAACGAGTTCATCGGGTGGAGTTGGGGCGTTCTCATCGGCGAGGCGCGCAAGCTGCGAATTGTCTTCCTCGCCGCAGTCGGTCTGGGGCTCACTGGCGATCGTCACTTGACGTTTGTTGCGCCGGGCGCCGTCGATCGTGACTCGCGTGGCGATGGTGAACAGCCAGCTCTTGAAGCCGCCGCCCCGGAAGGTGTGGGCTTTCTCGTGGACCCGTTTGAAGGTCTCCTGAAAAAGGTCTTCAGCCTGGTCGCGATTGCCCGTCATGTGAACCAAATACCCCAACACGCCGTCGCCATAGCGGCAGACCAGCTCGCGAAACGCCGCCGGATCACCCCGAAGGTGCGCGGCGATCAAGTTCTCATCCGAATGTGCCATCAAGGCCACGACTCCAACTACTCCCTTAGACGAGCATCGTAGCGAGGCGGTTGACAAGGTCGAAAGAAAAAAGCCGCAATCGGACGAATGGGACTTATGGGACCTATAGGACGCGCACCGGTCGATGACGTGGAGCGAGTCCTATGCGTCCCATTTGTCCTATGAGTCCTATTCGCTCGTACCCATCGCCCAGAAAACCGCATTGATCAGCAGCTTGCGAAACCGCGGCTCTTTGAAATCATCCGGATGACCGAGCGAGGTGTAAAAGACCCGGGAGTTCTTGTAGCGATTCGTCCAGGCGACCGGTTCGGGCGGTTGATCCGGAATTGTGCCGACCAGAAGCAACTGCGTGCCGGCGGCCAGCGGACTGGGCCGATAGAGCGAACCATTACTCAGGAGCGGCAACTCGACGCCCTTGAGAATCGGATGATCCGTCGCACCAGCGGCGGCCGTGATCGTCGCCACAGGACCGGCGGCATAGTGACCACGATAATTGCCGCCGAGGACCTCCGCGTCGAACGTGGGCCACTCGTCGCGGCCCTTCGGCGCTACGCCTCGCGAATCGAAGGCGTGACTGGCTGTGCGAAGCCCGATCAGAGGCCCGCCGCGATCGAGGAACTCCCGCAGGTACTTCATCTGCTCGGCCGGGAATCCTCTGCGCCTCGCGTAGACCACGACCAGTTGGGCGTCGCTGAGGATCTCCATGCCACAGATCTCATGGATCGCATCGCCCCTTGCCTCGGTGCTGGCCTGAAGGATCTCGCAGTCCAGCCCGTGCTTGAGTTCGAGTTCACGAGCGAACTGGGGCAACGTCTCGGCGGCCTTGTATTCGTTCTCCGCGGAGAGGAACACCACCAAGGGTCTCTTGTCCTGCTTAAATCGGAATGGCGGTTCACCTGTGAAGACATTCGACGTGATCGTCGGGCAGACGTACTGTTCGACGTGCTCGACGACCAGATCGGTTCCGGTGAAATGACTCACCTGGGGCGATTTGCGGGAGTTGTACATAGTGTCCGTCAGATCCCGCATCAGGACCACATTCTTTCCGGCGCTCGCCAGATTGCGAAGACTGAACGGCCTGCCGAGCACGCACATGTTCGTGTGCACTCCCATCAGGATCACGTTCTCGATGCCTCTCGCCTCCAGCAGGTTCCAGACCTCCACGCCGGAATCGCTGATCGCATCCTGATCCTCGATTTCGATGATGCCGATCTGGCTCGTCCAGGGCGAAGCCACCTGGCAAGTGGGCTCACAATCGCAGCCACCGTCGGAGTGGTCGATGGGATAGCCGGCAGACCTCTCTGTGTCGTCCTTCCACTGGCGCCAGGAGTGAACACCCTCAGGCAAATTCGTGGCGTTGGGGGCCTGCATGGCCCTTCGGCGGGCCGGGTGGTCCTTGTAGTGGTCGATGACGCCGCTGGGGGCGTGGACGATCAGTACGCCCTTATCCCGTGCGGCGCAGACTACTCGATTCATCACCGGGGCCAGTTCGCCTACCCGCTCGGTCGCCCCTTTGCACCAGTGCTTGTCCCACATGTCGCAGATGATAATGGCCGTCTCGCAGGGGTCCCACTGCCGGCTCTCGTAGACGACGCGGAACAATCCCGGGGCATCAGGAATCGCCACGCGGCTTCGAAGATCCACGGACAGGGTTCCGGAAGCGGCGGCTGCAAATACGGACCCGAAAAACAAAACCACCAACACAATGTGCACCGTGGTTCGGACAACTCTTGATGCTTCGAAAGACATCATGGCGAACCCCTTCTGTGTGTGATCGTTCTGCATCAGAGCAACGAGCCCGTTCTCTATGTGGTGTAATATACGCCAGGATCTGAACTTGTGGCAAGTCTCAGGCACGCGATTTGCCAATAGCCAAAGCTCGAGTGGATCGGTTTTATTCTTTACAGCCCGAATCAGCGGTGATAGCATGATTTTGATGCTGAAGGAGAGGCGCGGCCCGTCACGTTTGGTCGTCCGGGCGAATTTTAGGGTTGGACAAATGCCAGGGACGTAGGAAATGGCAGGCAAAGTGGTCATCGACGCAGAACGATGCAAGGGCTGCGGTCTTTGCGTGGCGGTCTGCCCGAAACACAGCATCGAAGTCTCGACGGAATCGAACAAGAACGGGTACTATCCCGCGATTGCCAGGAACGCCGACTGCACCGGGTGCAGCCGATGCGCGATCATTTGCCCGGAGGGGGTCATCGAGGTCTCCCGCGAAGAAGCCAGCCGCATCCGCGACGTAGCCGCAGCCATCAGGAAGAGCACTGAACATCCCGTCCAGGAGAACAGGTGAAAGGATGGACCCGAAGGCGAAACGTTTGGTGGATCGCGTAAAAGCTCATCTACGTGAGACTTACGGCGAGAGCATCAGGCGGGTCATCCTCTACGGCTCCTACGCCCGGGGCGAGGCCACCGAAGACTCGGATGTCGATGTGCTCGCGGTGGTGGATTCTTCTTTGGACCCTTGTGAAGTCGAAGACAGCCTCAATGACTTCCTATACGACATCATTCTCAATGAAGGGGAACTTGTTTCCGTCATTGCTGTGACTGAGGAGCGTTTTGAGAGTTACCGTTCTCCGTTCATGCTGAACGTGAAGAAAGAGGGAATCACAGCATGACCGAGACAAGAGACATCATTCAGAAAGCAGAAAGGCTCTTACACACTGCGGAGTACGTTCTGAGCATTGGGGACTACGATTCGTGCGCCTCTCGGGGCTACTACGCGATGTTCTTTATTGCGGAAGCCGCGCTCTTGAGCAAACAACTGACCGCCTCTTCCCACAAGGGCGTTATCAGCCTGTTTGGCGAGCATTTTGTCAAGACGGGAGTGTTCCCACGACGGTTCGGGAACGCCCTCAATCTTGCCTATCGCAAGAGAATCATCGGCGACTACGGCGTAGACCGCAACGTCACAAGAGAAGAAGCCGAGAAATTGCTCCAAGCCGCCCAGGATTTCGTCCAGACGGTGAAAGGCTACCTCGATCAATGGATGGACGGAGGGGCACAGAAGTGAACGAACGGATTCTGATGTGCGGGAATGAGGCGATGGCGGAGGCCGCAATCATCGCCGGCTGCGACGCTTATTTCGGCTACCCGATCACGCCGCAGAACGAAATCTCCGCCTATATGGCCAAGCGAATGCCCGAGGAGGGCCGGGTGTTCATTCAGAGCGAAAGCGAGTTGGCGGCCATCAACATGGTCTTCGGCGCCTCCGCCACTGGAAAACGGGCGATGACCAGTTCCTCCAGTCCCGGCATCAGCCTGATGCAGGAGGGCCTCAGTTACATGGCTGGGGCGGAACTGCCAGCGGTCGTGGTCAACGTCATGCGGGGCGGCCCCGGTCTGGGGAACATCGCCCCCTCCCAGGCGGACTACTTCCAGGCCACTCGCGGCGGAGGGCATGGAGATTATCGATCCATCGTGCTGGGCCCGGCCAGCGTGCAGGAAATGGCCGACTGTATGCCTTTGGCGTTCGACCTGGCTGACCAATATTGCATCACCGTTATAATCCTTGCGGACGGCGTTCTCGGACAGATGATGGAGCCGATTTCGTTGGAGGCCAAGCCCCGCCGTGCGCTTCCCGCCAAAAACTGGGCTCTGACGGGCGCCAAGGGGAGACCCCAGAACATCGTCCGCTCGCTGTGGCTGGCGGACGGGGCGCTCGAAGTCCACAACAACAAACTCCAAGCCAAGTACCGGGAAATCCAGGAAACGGAAGTCCTCTTCCAGGAATATCGCATGGAGGATGCAGAAATCGTGACGGTTGCGTATGGAATTGCAGCGAGAATCGTCCGATCCGCAGTGGACCGAGCCCGGGACGAGGGCATCCCCGCCGGCCTGATCCGACCGATCACCCTGTGGCCGTTTCCGTCGGAGCAGATCGGTCGGATTGCGGAAAGATTCCCGATCTTTCTGACTGTGGAAATGAGCGCCGGACAAATGGTCGAGGACGTGAAACTCTCGGTGGCGGGCAAGGCCCCCGTGCTGCTCCATGGCCGACCGGGCGGTGGAATTCCGACGGTCGACGAGATTCTGGATAGAATTCGCCAACTTACCCTCCACCGCAGACAACCGGCGGCCTGATCGTCCCAGGCACGGCAAGGGCGAAGAAGTAATGGCACAAAGAACTATGAAAACGGTATTCAAACGGACCTCCGTCCTGAAGGACTGCCCGACGCATTATTGTCCGGGCTGCGGCCACGGCATCGCCCACCGCCTCGTGGCGGAGGTGATCGAAGAACTGGGTATCCGCGATCGCACGATCGGGATCGCCCCGGTCGGCTGCGCGGTCCTGATGTACAATTACCTCGACGTGGATATGATCGAGGTGGCGCATGGTCGGGCCCCCGCAGTGGCCACGGGCATGAAACGGACGAACCCCGATAAAATCATCTTTTCCTATCAAGGCGACGGCGACCTGGCGGCCATCGGCACCGCGGAGATCATTCACGCCGCCCACCGGGCCGAACAGTTCACAGTGGTCTTCATCAATAACGCGGTCTTCGGCATGACTGGCGGCCAGATGGCCCCCACGACCATGCTCGGACAGGTTACCGCGATAACACCCGAGGGCCGTCAATCCAACGGCCAAGGCTTCCCACTGCAGATCTCCGAGATCATGGCTCTCTTGCCAGGCGCGGTGTACGTGGAGCGGTGTGCCCTGAGCGGCGTACAGCGGATTCAGCAGGCCAAGGCCGCGATCAAGCACGCCTTCGAGCTGCAGATCGAAGGAGCCAAGGGGCTATCGCTCGTCGAGGTGCTCTCCCCCTGCCCGACATACTGGAGAATGACTCCAAGCGACGCGATGAAGTGGATCGAGGACCACATGAGCCAGGCCTTCCCCATCGGGAGACTGAAAGGATGACGACAGCCTACCTGTACGAAGAAATGGTCTTGGCCGGTTTCGGCGGCCAGGGGATTGTCTTGGCCGGCAAGCTCTTGGCCCAAACCGCGATGCGGGCCGGCCTGGAGGTGACTTACATGCCCTCCTACGGGGCAGAGGTCCGCGGCGGAACTGCCAACTGCATGGTTGTCGTCTCCAACCGGCCGATTGCCTGCCCCATTGTCGGCGCGCCGAACTCCCTGGTGATCTGCAATAAGGCGTCGCTGAGTAAGTTCGCACCCCGGCTTCAACCCGGCGGGTTGCTCGTCTTCAACAGTTCGCTGATCCAGAACCTGCACTCGATCCCCGACGGCATTGAGATCGTCGGGGTTCCGGCCGAGGAGCTGGCCATCGAAGCCGGTTCTCCCAAGAGCGCCAATATGGTCATGCTCGGCGCGTATTTAGGCAAGCGAGGCCACCTCAGCCCGCAGCAGGCGGCCGAGGCCTTGCCCGACGTCTTGGCCGAGCGTCATCACAAGACCATCCCCGTGAACGCAGAGGCCCTTCGCCGAGGAGCCCAGTACGCTCTTCAACAGACATAGCCGCATCATCGACGTGTCCATAGAGAATGCCGGCAGCCAACCTCTCGCGGTTCAGGCTGCCGGCATCATTTCTCGTACTCAACACAGGCGGCGACTTCGCTTCAACCAGACAAAGCGACTACGGAAGGAGCTGGATGTCGTCGAAGTATAAGATTCCTTTGGCTCCCGATCCCTCGACGCCGATCGTCAACGTGCGGACCTGCTTGACACCGCTGATTTTGGACAGATCGATGCTCCATGCGCGCCATTCGACGCTGGCCAGGTCTGCCGGGACGCCGTCATAGGCGACCTTCACGCCGTTGATCTTCGCGTACAATTGCCCCCCGTTACCCGCGGCACCCGCGAACCAAATCGCCAGGGTTTTGACGCCGTGGGCACCCCAGTCCTGAACCGAGTCGAACGTCCGTGTGGCCTCCGAGAACGCAAAAGACGTGTTGCTGTACTGAAGAGGCATCGACTGCCTGCCGCCATGAACGACCGTCCTTTCGGCAAACGGGGCGTCGGTATAGCCGACCTGTGAACCGCTCTTGCCGTCGGTGACTCCATCGATCCAGGTTTGCCAGATCGTCGCATTCGCCTCGATGTTGTCAGTGTAGAGTTCGAAATCGTCAACCACGAGGAACGCTTGCGTCGTGAAGCTCCAGACGTCGCCGGCCGTGGTTCCGGCGGGACCGACTTCGTCGACTTTCCAGAAGTACTTCGTCCCCAGCAGCAAACCCGGGGGACTATAGCTACGATCTCCGACGCTCTGGCCCGAAACGGCACCGTCGGAAACCGCCCCCCTGTCGATGCCGACGTACACCGTGTGGGAAGTCGCGTCACGCCCGGGCCGCCATTTCAGATCGCCCTTGACACTGACATCCAAAGCCCCGTCCGGCGGCTCAGGGCTATACGCCTGCAACGGGACGTAGAAAAACCGCACCTCGCTAAGACCGACCTGGGCGACCATACCGCCCCAGTTGCTGTCGATCAGCAGCTTGACGAACTTCGCAGTGACTCCACCAAAAACGACTGTCGTATTGGCTGCATACGTCGGCGTGCCGTCGGCTCTGCCGAACTCCGGCACGTTGTCCAGCGTCGTCCACGCCTGCCCATCGACCGAATACTCGATTCGAACGGTTCTGGCACCCATGCCGATCATGCTCTCGACCAACTGGTTGGAGTTCCAGACCCACATTTCATGGAGTTTGTAAACCTTGTCGAACTCGAACTGAACCCAGTGTGGCTTGGCGTTCGTGCTCGTCCACATGTCCGTCGGCTCGGTCGAATGCTGATCCAGGTCGTTGAGTCCCGAACCATTCACGATGTTCTGCACGTTCATGCCCGGCTGCGTGCTGGAGGCCTTGGCGATCACACCCTTGACAGGATACGCATAGGGCTCGACCGTGAAACTCCAGGTCAGGCCTTTGAAGATCGTGCTGTCGGGAGCCGCGTTGACCTCGTCCACACGCCAATAGTAGGTCTGGCCGTATTCGAGCGGGCCTTGTGGATGATACAGGGCGTCCGTCTGATCCTGACTGACGAGAACCCCTCTAGGATCGGATCGGCTGGCCTCGTTGACATCCCCAAAAACCGTACCGAAATAGACATCATGGGTCGCGGCGAACTGGCCGGCCGTCCAACTCAAGGGCGTGCTTCGTAACACATCCGTCTCCCGGTCTTCCGGAGAGGGGTCTTTGGCCATCTCCACCCCTGCGCCCGCAAGGATCCCTTTGAGTTCCTCTACCGTCAAACAGTGGTTGTAGATCCGGACATCATCGATCCCGCCGATCCAATCGCATCCCCAACCATCCGAACCGATCAGGACCGGGCACGTGCTGCCGGTGATCTGTCCCATGGCGGTTTGCCCGGCCAGTTCGCCGTTGAGGTAGGCTCTCAACGTTGCGCCGTCATGAGCACAGGCAATGTGGCACCATTCGTCCCGATTGAGCTTTCGGCCGACGTAGGCCCAAGCCCTGGGCGATGTGTTGAACGTGAACGCCATATAGGGTTGCGAACTGCCCCATCCGTACCGTACCTGCCAGCTCCAGCTCGGACTGGCCGTGCTCAGCGCTTTGGCCATCGGCGCGGTCTCCGTGCCCTTTCCCTCTGGGTCGTCGGCACCGGGCTTGATCCACAACGCAATGGAGATCTGGCTTAAAATGTTCAGACTGGGATCGCTGCCGCAGTTGATGTAGTCCCCTCCTCCCCCGGCTGCCCCCAAACCGTGAAACTCCAGAGCTTTCCCGAAGACACCGGCAATCCACGTCGGCTTGTTCACGATCGTACCGTGGTTTCCCTTCCCGGACGAATCGGCCACCACTGTGCCTCCTCCTTCATTAAGCGTCCAATGTCCGACTAGTTCCGCCAGGGTTGCACGAGCCATTCCCAGCAACACCAGACATGCCAGACAACAGAGATGCCTTCTACCCATGGTTTTCCTCCTTTTTCTTACGAACCTCAAATCGACCACCCTCGACATGCGACACACCACCTGCGGAGGGAACTCGCCACCCCGGATTCTTCGATCCACTGGCCCAAAAGGAATGTGCATAGAGATAGGTCGTGCCGCCCCCATTTCCGTTGCGACACAACAACGCCCACAGCGTCCTCATTTCCCGCTCCATTCCACGGTACGACCTTCCCCCACGTTCGTACTCAATGGCGTCCACAGACCTCGCTTTACAGCCTGCGGAGACGACCCCTGCAACCACTGCATTTGTTCTACCCGATTTCCCTTCTCCATGCCAGAAAATTCCTCTTGAAACCGCCAGAGCCTCCCAAGATTTGCAGGAAACCTGCGCCCCTGAGAACCCTGAAAATCCTTGCCTTGCCGAATTGAGGGGGTACAATCAGGCAAAGTCGCGTAACAAAATGGCATTCAGGACGAGAGAATAGGATGACCAAACAGTCAGGCACGAGAAAATCAAAAGCCATCTGCAGCTTCTGTGGCCGCGCAGGCAATCAGGCCGATACGCTGATCGAAGGGCCCAATGACGTGTTCATCTGCCCCGAGTGCGTGGAGTTGTGCCATAACATCATCAAACAGAATCGCCGCCAAGTGGATGGCAAGCGGGTCGTTTCCAGAACCACACCCAAGCCGCGGGAAATCAAGGAATACCTGGATCAGTACGTGATCGGTCAGGAGAAGGCCAAAAAGTATCTGTCCGTGGCTGTGCACAACCACTACAAGCGGTTGCTTCACGGCGACATCGGCGACAGCGAAATCGAGCTGGACAAGTCCAATGTCCTGCTCATCGGCCCTACCGGGAGCGGCAAAACCCTGTTGGCCCGAACGCTGGCCCGCAAATTAGACGTGCCCTTTGCCATCTGTGACGCAACCACTGTGACCGAGGCGGGTTACGTCGGAGAGGATGTGGAGAACTTCCTTCTGAGGCTCCTGCAAAATGCCGATTTCGACCTCGAATCGGCCCAGCGGGGAATCGTCTACATCGACGAGATCGACAAGATCGGCAAAACGAATCAGAACGTCTCGATCACGCGGGATGTATCCGGCGAAGGCGTTCAGCAAGCGTTGCTCAAGATGCTCGAAGGAACAATCTCGAACATCCCCCCCCAGGGCGGTCGCAAACACCCTGAGCAATCGTACATCCAGATGGACACCACCAACATCCTGTTTATCTGTGGCGGCACCTTCGTCGGCCTGGACAACATCATCCGCAAGCGTCTCGGCCGCAAAATGATCGGCTTCAATTCGGAGATCTCCGGCCAAGCGGACGACAAGGCGGATCTAACCGATGTTCTCAGCCAAGTCATCCCGGAAGACATCATCGAATTCGGCATGATCCCCGAGATGGTCGGTCGCTTGCCCGTGATTGCCACGCTGGGGGCTCTCGATGTGGACGCGTTGGTAGATATCTTGACCAAACCTCGAAACGCGCTGTGCAAGCAGTACCAGCGGTTCTTCGAGATGGACGACGCAGAACTGACGTTCACGGACGACGCCCTGCGCGCTCTGGCCCACAAGGCCCTCACGCGGGACACCGGCGCCCGGGCCCTGCGTGCGATCACCGAGGAACTCATGATGGACCTGATGTATCAGTTGCCGGAAGAACCCAAACCGGCCAGTTATGTCATCACGCGAGACATCGTGGAAGGCAAGGCCACCCTCGCAACCGCCCGACAGAATCTTCACAAGAAAGAATCCGCATAAACAGAGCGAGCAAGGACGCCACCGTCGTCCTTGCTCGTTTTGGGTTCCAGGAACCCCTCCCCTGCGGTCAGTCGAAAACCTCGACGTGCGAATAAACCGGGACCAGAAGGTTGTACATCAGCACCACTTCCCCGTTGAACATGCGGATGCAGCCCCGGGAACCGGCGGTGCCGATCTGATCGGGCTCTTTGGTGCCGTGAATGGCGAAGCCTGTCCTGCCCACCGCCGCTCCTTCGATGCCTTCCAGCGCAATCCAGCGAGTCCCCAGAGGATAGTCGGGATCATCGGCCTTATACACTCGACCGGTGTCCGGATCGGTCCACGTCGGTTTGATCAGTTTGCCGCCGTCCTGAACCCGCCAAAGCCCCGTCGGCGTCTCATATCCGGGTCGGCCCAATCCCACTTTAAAGCTGCGGACATATGTATCCTGGAGGTACAGATCCAATGTAAAGGTGGATCGGCAGACTTTCGCGTGAAACGGCCCTTTGACGACTTTCAAAGCCTTGCCCGCCTGCAGAGCCTGCGGACGCGGAATGTTATTGATCTGCATCAAAATTTCGTGGGGCACCTTGAGCCTGCGGCCGATGACTTCCAGCACTTCGCCCGAACGGACCGTGTAGGTGTCACAAAGCCTGTCGCTCGGGAATACAGCCGGCCCGAAAAGCCACTTGTCCGCCAGCCTGGCCATCTCGGTCTTGACTTTCTCGCGCTGCTGCGGACTCAACTGCATCTGCAAAATCTGATTGAGCTTATTGCGAACCTCGATCACCGCACCCGGTTGACTTTGGATCTGAGACAAAGCCTCCACGATCGCCGCTTCCGCTTGAGGATTGTCCGGCGATGTCGGAGCAACAACGGATTGGGTGACTGCGGATGGGGCAACGACCGAGGATTCCGCCCCCCTCTGCAGCGGCGCAACCAGTTGGGAAGGCAAAACCGTCGCAGCAGGCGTCGACGGGGGGAGGGGGAGGGTTTGGACGACCGGATCCGGTGCGCCGGACGCCGGATTGGACTCCATGACCACCGGGGATTCGGGTGTCGGGCTGCCTGCATTCGCCTCCCTTGGACCGCTGGATTGCCCGCGGAATAACAGGAACACCACTGCACCAAAGAGAATCACCGCCATGACCAGATACACGCCACCGTTTTTCCAGCCATACCGGACCGCCGTCAAATTCGAGAACAACCGAGCCATCCTATGCTCCTTTCTGCCCGTCGCAATGAACCACTTCCTCATCCGTGACCAGCCACTCTACCGGCTCGTCGCTCTCGGTCGTGGGAATTGATTCCATCACCTGCTCCGCAAACGCCAACCCGCACCGGGTCGCCTTCAGATCCTTGTTGGCAAAAAACCGGTCGTAATACGAACCGCCGCGACCCAGACGATTGCCCTTACGGTCGTAACCCAGCCCGGGCGTCACTACCAAATCGATCTGTCCGAACGGAATCGGCACCCCGGTCGTGGGATTGCGAAGCCCCCAGGCCCCCGTCGAAAAGCCGGTCTCGAGCGATTGGATCTGGACCGCAATCATATGCCGCTGCTGCCAGGAGATCTTCGGAACCGCAACCGTCTTGCCGAGTTGCCAAGCCTGCAGGATCGCCTCAGATGTGTCCACCTCGTGCGGAAGCGACAGAAACATCATGATCAGGGACGCATTTTGAAACGGCTCCATCGCGATCAGATTTCGGCAGGCCCTTCGACTTTTTTCCTTTCGCTGTTCCGGCGACATGGCCAGCAGACAGGCGCGCAACCGGTTGCGTAGCTCAACCTTCTCCATGGGCAGGCCCCCGGCTGTCGTTGACGTTGGCATTCTGAGACATTCGGCCATTATTTATCAAGGATCGAAGTCTTTGTAAATGCAGGAGGATATTTTTCTCCCGTCCGGCGTCTTTCGGAACATAGTACGTTTTGGCAGGGCCCGGCAGATACTCCTGCGGCACGAAGCTATCCGGGTAATCGTGCGGATACTTGTAACCGACTCCAAACCCGGCCTCTTTGGCCGCCGGATAATGCGAATCCTTCAAATGCGGGGGCACCGCCTTCACCGGTTCATTCTTCACATCCGTCGCAGCTTTCCAAATGGCCGCCGCACAGGCGTTGGACTTCGGGGCACAGGCAACGTAGATCGCCGCCTGAGCCAAGACCAACTGGGCCTCCGGCAACCCCACGAATTCCGAGATCTGCACAGCCGCCGCAGCCAGTAATGTTGCGACCGGGTCGGCGTTTCCCACATCCTCGGCTGCACAAACCGCGATCCGCCGGGCAATGAAACGGGTGTCTTCGCCGCCGGCCAACATTCGAGCCAGCCAATAAACCGTCGCATCGGGGTCCGACCCTCTCATGCTCTTCTGGAGAGCACTGGCCAAATCGTAGTGCGAATCCCCCGTTCCATCGTACAGGATGGCTTTCTGTTGTATCGACTCTCTGGCGGTTTCCAGATCAAAAATTATGCGACCGCTTTCCCCTTGGCGGACCTGGCTGAGCACCCCCACTTCCAGCGAGGTCAGTGCCTTTCGAACGTCACCTTCGGACATCCGGGCCAGAAAGGCCAAGGCCTCGTCCTCCGCCTGAACGTCGAGTTTTCCCAGCCCCCTCTCCGGATCTTTCAGCGCCCGACGGAGCAGTTCCAGAATGTCCTGGGGCTCCACCGGCTCGAACCGAAAGACCGTGCTGCGGGATATCAAAGGACCATTGATGGAGAAATAGGGGTTCTCAGTGGTCGCACCGATGAGGGTGACGATCCCGGATTCTACGTCATTGAGCAGCACATCCTGCTGGGCGCGATTGAATCGATGGATCTCGTCAATGAACAGAATGGTCCGGGCTCCGCTGGCGATCCGCCGGTCCTTCGCCTCGGCGATCACGTCGCGGAGGTCCTTGACCGTGGCAGCCGCAGCGCTAAGATAGTGGAACCGGGCTTGGGTCCGGCGGGCAATCACCATCGCCAGGGAGGTCTTTCCCACCCCCGGCGGCCCGCAGAATAGAACGCTGCTGAGCCGGTCGGCCTGGAGCATCCGCGCCAGCAGTTTCCCCGGCCCGAGGAAATGCCGCTGCCCTACGAACTCCTCCAGAGTCCGGGGCCGCATCCGCGACGCCAGGGGCGCCGCCGCATCGAGGTTCGCTTTCTCTTGGGCCTCGAACAGCATCTTGTCGGTGCGACTGTCGTGCATGGCCTTCATTATACGGCCTCAACGCTTTTCTGTCGAAGTCATTTGGCGAGCCGCCCAGATCGCGAAATTTGACGACATGAATTGCCTTTTTTATCGTGTGAATCCCCAAAAAGCCGAGTGTGTGACGATGCCTCGAAGCCAGCACAAGTCCTCCCACACAAGCGACTCACGACAGGACCGAATCGGCACATCGGCATGGCGTGACATCAGACAACCCTCGCACCCTACTATCGCGACAGGAAAACTCGGACACCTTCACCTAAACCATTCTCAAACAATCAATTACGAGACGTCGTTTGTCGCCGTAAAACTAGGCAATCCAACCACTGTCACACCAAATTCCCCGCCTTATGCACAAAAAAGTCCTCTCGCCAAAAAAAACGGAAAAACCGTTTTTTTTGTTTGATTTCCCGCCCCCACTTTTCTACACTGCTGCGAATACCAGCAAAGAGGGTAGTTTAGCACTTGCGCCTCGAAAGCTGGTGGAGAAAAAGAGTTGTAGTGACGTATAAGGCTGATCTCGGTTCTTTGGCGTGAAAAATCAGTAGGTGTGGTTGGCAACCTGTAAGCCAGTGTGAGTGTCTCTTTTTGAAAGGGGAGTATTATGAAACGTGGTTTGATGGTTCTGGTGGCAACTCTGGTGCTCGCCGGTGTGGCAGGCGCAGCCGTGCAGCAAGGGGACACGGAATTGGATTTCTCCGGCGCTTTCACATCGTACAATGGTGCCGAGGGCAACGGGAATTCCACCGGCCTCGAGGCGTATCTCAGGCTGGGCTATTTCCTAACCGACAACGTTCAGGCGGGTGTCGAAGCCGGCGCGGGCTGGTTTGATTCCGACAGCACCAGCTCTGAGTATAGTTCCGAGAGCACAGACTACAGTCTGGGTATCTTCGGCAAGTACCACTTCATGCCCACGAATCAGTGGGTGCCCTATGTCGGCGCCAGGTTCGGCTATGGCTGGATGGAAACCGATTCCGACGCGCCCGGCGTCAGCAAGAATACGGATGAAGGCGTTTGGTACGGCCCGCTCGCAGGTCTGCGTTTCGAGCTGAACGCCAACAACGACTTCTTCGCCGAGTATCGCTACACGCTGTATGCCGGCGACTACGAAGATGTGTACGACGAGACGCATGAGATCATCGTGGGTATCATTCACCAGTTCAAATAAGATCTGGGGCCTTAACGGCAGATACCTTTGAGCCGCATGTGGCCTGTGCGGCAACGTAGACAAGAGCGTTGCGAGTTCGAGAGAATTCGCAACGCTTTCTTTTTTGCGAGGTTTCAGAGCGGCGTTGTATCCTGTGCCAGCCCCCGCAATCCGAATTATCGGCCCTTCCATTTCCTGCCTTCGACGATGGATTTCCTGGTGAAGGGCCCCTGCTGTGTGACCGATAAGAGAACGGCAGGGGCTCGGACGCGCCCGAATTCCAGGAGCGGCGCGCGATCCCAATCAGAAGGGAGCCCCCTTAAAGTGTCTTGAAAGGGAATTGCGATGCGACAGAATCTGGTGATGCGGCTTTCGTCGATTTGCCTGGTCCTCGCGGCCGTGGCGAACGGCTCGGTCAAGAAAGGAGACGTGGAAATCGATTTCTCCGGAGGCTGGCTGATGGCCACGACGGAGGCCGGGGACCTTACGGGAACCGCCCCCGCGATCAATTTTGACGATGTGCTCTCGGGCGCAACTGGAGCGGATCTCGATGGCTGGATGGCGATGATCGGCCTGTCCCGCTTTGCGACCAACAATCTGCAACTCGGCATCGCGGGTTTCTATACCCAAATGCAGGGCGACACAGAGACTTTCTCCCTGCCGGGCTTTCCGGAGGTGACGGCCGAGTTCGATCTCGATGTGACCGCCTATGGAGTCGGAGGCCGGGCTAAATGGCACTTCAATCCGACCGCCCAGTGGGTATGGTACGCCGGAGCTCAGGCGTTCTGGATCAGCGCGGACGTCGATGTGGACGGCAGGATCCCCGGTTTTGAGGAAATCGCCCCGCCGGGAAGCAACAACGACAGCCTCACCGGCATCCTCTGGGGACCGGTCGCGGGTGTACGCGTCGAAATCGGCGCAAACGACGAGCTCTTTCTGGAGTATCAGTACCACCTCTTCTCCGGCGACATCAGTGACGTGATCGAGAACGGACACGGCTTCTTCGCCGGGCTCATCCACCGCGTGAAATAGGACAGAATCCGGTCAGATCCACCCTAGGTTGCTTGACGAACCGGGAAATCCTCGGTACAGTCCATGCCAGTGGAAGACCACAGGATAGGATACCGGGGCAGGAATTCGATCCTGTGAGTCAAGGTTCAACCGCACGTGGTTGTATGAGAAAGGAGTGGGAAAATGCAGAGGACGAAATCAACCCTGCTCGCGGTGTTTCTGACGGTGGGTGTCGGCGTGTCGGTGGCTGCCGGCGGCGCCCCGATGGGTCCTCCGATCGCAGTCCTGGGTGAGGGGCAGTGGTCCGTGGGGGGTGAGTTTGCCCATGAACAAATGGACCTGGAGGCTTTCGGGATCTCCGTGGAAACCATCGACGGAGAATTCAGCACGTTTTACGCGCAGCCGTTCACGCTCAAGGACCTCGCGGTGAACATGGGCTTCGTAACTCTCGGCTACGGCATCTGCGACAACTGGGACCTCTTCCTTCGGGCCGGCGCCGCGGACGGACAAGACGATTTGATCCTTCACCCTGCCACGGCGGACAATGCCGAGGAAAGATTTGGTTTCGATGGTAATTTTGGTTTCGCCTGGGGCGCCGGCACACGGGCGACCTTCTGCCGGACCGGTCCATGGAGTTTCGGTGGTCTCGTTCAAGTCACCTGGTTCGATCCGGGTTCAAGCGATTTTCAACTGGGTGGGATCGACGATCCCCTGGGTTACGTAACTGGCGACGTGGACATTAAGTACTGGCAGACCCAGGTCGCCCTGACGATTGTCTATGAAATCGACAGGTGGAGAGTCTGGGGCGGCCCCTTCCTGCAGTTCATCGAAGGCGATCTGGAACTCGATGGACAGTACGTCGTCGAAGGCGACGTCGTCGGCACCGTCGCCAACTGCGCGGACATCGAGGAATCGTCTCAGTTCGGCGCTCACGTCGGCATCAGCGCACAAGTAGCCGACCAGTGGAGACTGTGGGTCGAGGGCCAAATCACCAGCGACTCCTGGCTCATCGGCATCGGCACGGCGTTCACGCCGGAGAGCCTCGGACTGTAAGCGGCCGGAATCGTCGGGTATTCGAAACATCGGGGAGGCAAGTGCCATATCTTGCCTCCTTTTTCTATTGGATCAGGTCGGGGAAACCACGGAAAAGACCGGCCGGGTCTGTCACAACTTCCGATCGGCCATGAATCGGGCCGTCTGGGCCAGTGCATCGCGAGCCCCGCCGGCAGGCAGTTCGGCCAAGGCCTCGATCGCCTGGAGCACATACTGTCCGGCCCGCTCGTGAGCGTATTGCAGGCTGCCGGCGCGGCGCAGCATTGCCGTCAGTTCCCTTCGAAACTCGCCTTCCGAGTCCAGCATCTCCTGCACGCGAGACCGTTCCGTCTCCTCCAGAGTGTCGAGCAGGTGAATCACCGCCAGCGTGAGTTTGTCCTTGGCGGCGTCTCTGCGTCCGGTCTTGCCCGTGTGGGCTTCGTCGCCAGTGATGTCGAGAAGGTCGTCGGCAATCTGGAACGCGATGCCGGCGTTCAGGCCGAAGCGAGCCACCGCCTCGACGTGGCCCTCCTGGGCATGCGAGAGCATCGCTCCCAGACGACAACAACCGCTGAAGAACGACGCGCTCTTTTCGGTGATAATCTCGATGTATTGGGCTTCGCCCAACCGCCAGTTGCGCCGCTGGACGACCTGCCGCAATTCCCCTTCACAGACTCGCACCGCAGTCTGCGCGACGACTTTCGCAACCGACCCGTCGAGGTCGGCCGCCATGCCAAAGACGCGACTGAGCACGAAATCGCCCAGCAACACCGCGGATTCATTGCCCCAGAGACGGTTGACCGTGGGAGATCCCCGCCGCAGATGGCCGTCGTCGATAACGTCGTCGTGCAGGAGCGTAGCGTGGTGGATCATCTCGACCATGGCTGCGACACGGAGGTGATCCGCGGTCAATGGTCCCAAGCACTCCCCGGCGAGCAGAACCAGCCCTGGGCGGAGCAGCTTGCCCGTGCAGGCGTTGATATGATCAAAGAGGGGAGAGATCTCCCCTGCCACGTCGCGAGCCGCCAGAGCCTCATGGATCAGACGATTCACCTGCTCAAGCTGCGAATCGATTCGCGCAAAAGAAGGAATTCCGCGCCACGGGGCCTTGTCTGAATTGCGCATGATGATCGGTGATTCCATAGGTCGCGAGGGCGGCGCGGGATCCGGCCGACTTCCCTTCGCTACAGCCCTTTGCCATGGGCATATGCGTAGAACTTCTCACGCAACAATCGCGTGACCGGCCCTGGCTTGCCGTCTCCGATGATCCGTCCGTCAACTTCCACGACGCCGATGACCTCAGCGGCCGTGCCGGTCAGGAACAACTCGTCGCACACGTACAGATCGAACCGCGTCAGATTTTTTTCAACGACTTCCAAACCCTCCCGGCGGGCCAGTCGAATGACCACGGAACGCGTAATCCCTTCCAGACTGCCTGCCTGGACCGGTGGCGAGCAAACCACGTTGTTCCGCACCACAAAGACATTGTCCCCGGTCGCCTCGGCGACATACCCTTCGTGGTTGTACATGATCGCTTCAGGCACGTTGGAATCCAGGGCCTCGATTTTCGCCAGAATGTTATTCAGATAGTTGAGGCTCTTGACCTGAGGCGGAAGGGCCAACGGATGGTTGCGAACCGTCGTCGCGCTGATCACTTTCATGCCCTTCTCATATAGTTCGTCCGGATAGAGCTGGATGGTGCTGGCGATGATAACCAGACCGCTGTGCTGACACGTAAAAGGATTCAGCCCCAAGCACCCCACCCCGCGGGTGACAATCAGCCGGATGTAGCCATCGACGATCCCATTGGCTTGAACCGTGGCCCCAATGGCATCCACGAGCTGCTCCGGAGACATGGGCATCGCAAGACGAATGGCCCTCGCGGACTCATAAAGCCTTTTGATGTGTGCCTCAAGCTCAAACACCTTGCCGCTGTAAACGCGAATGCCCTCGAAAACCCCGTCTCCGTAGAGCAAACCGTGATCGAACACCGAGATCTTCGCATCGGCTTCGTCTACCAGACCCGTGTTGAGCCAAATCTTCAAACCCATAGTCACACCTTATGCCTCCAACTACCTGGCCCGGCCGTCCACCAGCGTCACGATTCGCTGCGCCTTGCGAGCGATCCGGTCGTCATGGGTGACCATGACAATCGTCTGCCCGGCCTTGTTCAGCGCGCCAAGAACATTCAAGATACCATTTCCCGTCGCAGAGTCAAGGTTTCCCGTCGGCTCATCCGCCAACAGCAGCACGGGATCGTTCATCAGAGCCCTGCCGATTGCCACCCGTTGGCGCTCGCCACCGGAGAGTTGGTAAGGCTTATGTTTCAGGCGTTCCTTGAGCCCCATCTGATCCAGGAGGGCCTCGGCCCGTTGACGAACCGCCCGGCGGCCCGCCAGCCAGCCGGCGATGCTTCGGGAGATCATCGCCGGCAGCATGACGTTCTCCAATACCGTTAACTCGTCCAGCAAATGGTAGAACTGAAACACAAAGCCTACCTTTTCGTTGCGAAAACGGTTCAGTTCCCCGGTGCTCATACGACTCAGGTCCCGCCCGTTAAACTGGATGGTGCCTTTATCGGGCCTGTCCAACCCGCCCAGGACGTGGAGGAACGTGCTCTTGCCGCTTCCGGAGGCTCCGACGATGGCGATAAACTCCCCCTCCTGCACGGCCAGATCTGCCCCTTTGAGAACGTGCACACGGGTCGCCCCCATGCGGTACGACTTGTGGACGTTTTCGGCTTTCAGGATGACTGGCAACTGACTCATGGATCCTCGGACGGCATGCGGCCGTCATCAGGTCGAACAACTCGTTTCAAAAGCCCCGTTCTTATCTTACTCCCCGATCCGCGTCAAGCTTACGTCCGCATGGCGTGCAGCGTCTCCACCGGCTGCAACCGAGCCGCCTGATAACTCGGCACCAGGGCCCCGACCAGACAGGCCAGGATCGCGCAGGCGATGATGACCGCCATGACCTCGGGTTCCACCCGGTTGGGGATGTCCTCGATCGCGTAGATCGTTCGATCCCACAATTGCCAACCGAACCGGAAGAACAACCATTCCTCGATCCGGTTGATTCGAGCCAGAAACAGCCACCCCGCAAGTGTACCCACGCACGATCCGATCAGACCGATGCCGAAGGCGAAACCGCAGAACAGTGTCAACACGCCGACGTTCGACGCCCCGACGCTCTTGAGGATGCCGATGTCCTTCCTCTTGTTCGTGATGATCATGTGGAACACGACGAAGACGATGAATACGGTGGTGATCCCGACCAGTCCGAACATCAGACTTAGCAGGACTTGCTCCTTCTCCATGGGGGCGATCACCGCTCTGCGGTACCGCATCCAGTCCTGGACGGACACGCCTTCGAGCAAACCGCTGTTGGGAGATTCGGCCATCTCCTGCTTGAACCGGTTCCACAGTTCCGCCACCCGACGGGTCCCGTCTTCGACGCTCACGTTGGACGCGAAGCGTACGTGAATAGCGCTGACCCGCTTCTCCTGGCCGCTCATGCACAAGTCCTGCGCCTTCTCCAGCGGGATGTAAACGAGGGAACCGTCGACCCTCGCGATCCCGGTATGGGAATAATCACTGTACTGGAAACTCTCGGTCCTTGCAGGATTGCTGCCAACGCCGGCCAGCGCCCCCCTGGCAGTGAGCGGAAACCCTGTCAGCGTCAGCGACAGCTGCGGCGGGCGGGTCCCATAGCTGTACTGGCCCTGGGCGTTCCGCAACAGGATTACGTCGACACCCCACACGCAGCCGGTGGCGTTGGGCTCGTGGATCGGAACGAAGGCCTTCTCAGGCTCGGCGGCACGGAAGTGCAGCGTTTGCGCGAAATTCGTGGTCTGGCTGTGCAGAACGGGATCCAGTCCCAGGATCTCCACGCCTTTTTTGATGTCGTAGTTGGTCAGGCTCAACAACGCAAAATTCTTGACCACCGGCGAAACGCCCACAACGAATCCGCTGTCTTTGAGCTGAGCCATGAACTGCTCATAGTACGGGAATCCCACCAGCGACTCGGTCCCGACGACGCAGTCCCCCACGAATTCATGGTTCTTCTGCTTGAACTGGCCGACCAAACCCGACATCACGGTCATCACCACCACCACGATAAAGACGCACAACGCGACCGCCAGGGTCGCGAAATACGTAATGCGCCGTTTGAGCAGATACCGGATGATCAGGGTCAGCTTATACACGACCATTCCTTCCGCGGAGGACTCATGCTCCGTTTACCAGATCTTCGGTCACTCATACCGCAGCACCTCGACCGGACGGGTCCTCGCAGCCACGAATGCCGGGATCAGGGCCCCCAGGGCCGCCGCCAGGACGGCCATGCCCACGATCGGCAGGGACGACGGCCAGTCCACTTCGCTGGGGATCCGGCTGAACATGTAGATGCTGCTCTTCCAGAGCTTCAAGCCGAAAACGACGCGAATCCAGTTCTCCAGCTCGTTGATATTCCGCGTGATGACGTATCCGAGGATCGTACCGATGCCCGAACCGGCGACGCCCACCGAAACGCCGAAGCCCAAGAATAGCGCGACGACGGAGGAACTGGCCGCTCCGCAGCTTTTGATGACCGCGACATCTCGCTGTTTGAGCTTGACCATCATGTAGAAGATGCAGAAGACCAGAACGACCACGCTGAAACTGACGACGCCGAAGATCACCAGAAGCACCCCCATCTGCTTCTTGATCTCGGCGACGTAGGGCCCCTGCAACTGCATCGCGGTGTAGATGTCGGTATCGACAATGTTGAAGACACTCCAGCCTAGTTCATGCTCCGCGAAGTCGCCCCAGATCTCGCGGACGTCGTTCACCGCTTTATACGGATCGACGCCGGGCTTGAGACGGATACTGATCCGCGTCGCCAGGTCGCCGGGCCGGCCCGGATACAATTCCTTCTGAAGGGTCTCGATGGGCAGATAGATGAAACCGCTGTCCAACTCGTGCACGCCCGCGAAAACCAAGTCCACCACGCGGAACGGAATGACCCTTCGCCTGGGAACCTGGGCCTGATTGGGGTCTCCGCCGGCGTCTGCGGCGCCAGTTGTGACGGTGATCCGCCGACCGATGAATTCCTTGAGGACCGCTTCCTTATCGTACTCATCCGTCTCTTCATTTGGCTGAGCCACCACGCCGATCCCGACGAATCCGCCGACTTCGGTCGGAGCGTCGGGCACCGCAAAAGAAGGGTCCCCCTCGGCCTGGCCCTGAAGGATCAGGGCGTTCTTCAAACCGGTCACCCGTGCCCGGCTTGCGGGTTCAATCCCCCAGACGCTGACCGGACGCACATTGCCCTGTCCCAGATGCAGGAGCCCCTCGGAAGAAAGGCTCGCGGACGCCGCCTCCACGATGTCCAGTTGCTCCAGCCGATCGATGAAGACGGGATATTTCGCAATCACCAGACTCTGCGGCGCCGCAAGGGTCACATCGCCGATCATCTCGACCGCACTGCGTTCGAACATGGCAATGAAACCGGTGAACAGGCTGGCGACGACGATCAGCAGACAGACCGACATCGCCACGGCCGCGATGCTCAGGAGAATGATCCGCCGTCTACGAAGATATTTGAGCCAAAGGAACAGCTTCAACATCCGCTTTCACAATCGCCCATCAGACACAGGCGCGAATCAGCCTTACGGGTTCTCTGCCGTCAAGGGCTTCAGGAGCGGGAACAGAATGACGTCGCGAATCGTCGTGGCGCCGGTGAGCAACATCACGAGCCGGTCGATCCCGATGCCTAAACCGCCGGCCGGAGGCATGCCGTACTTGAGGGCGTCCACGTAGTCCGTGTCCATTTTCGTGATCGATTCCTCCTGGCCTCTCAACTGCCGGCGGAAGTTCTCGAACTGGATGGCCGGGTCGTTCAGTTCCGTATAGGCATTGGCCAGTTCCATGCCCGAGACGAACAGCTCGAACCGCTCCGCATACCGCGGATCGGCCTTGCTCGGCCGGGCCAGAGGACACAGGATGGCCGGGTAATCGAGAACGAAGGTCGGATCGATCAGGTTGTGTTCGACGGTCGTCTCGAACACCTCGTTGGTCACGACCGCGTCGTCCATCCCGGCATCCTCGATCTTCAATTCGCGGGCCTTGGCGCGGATCGCCTTGATATCGTCGACGTCGCAGCCGCTGAACTCTTTCAACAATTGCGCGTATTTCGCCCGCCGCCAGGGCCGCTTGAACTCGATCTCCCGTTCGCCGAACCGGATCTTCGTGCCCGAGCCGATGGCCTCGATACAGGCACAGACCAATTCCTCCGTCAGGTCCATCATCACGTGGTAGTTCCCATACGCCTGGTAGACCTCCACCATGGTGAACTCGGGATTGTGCTGGCGGTCGAGACCTTCGTTGCGGAAGTTGCGGTTGATCTCGAAGACCCGCTCCATGCCGCCGACCAGGAGCCGCTTGAGAAACAGTTCCGGCGCGATCCGCAGATACAGGTCGATGTCCAGAGCATTGTGGTGCGTGATGAAGGGTCGGGCCGCCGCCCCGCCGGCGATGGTCTGCATCATCGGAGTCTCGACTTCAAGGAAACCCCGGGCGGTGAGAAACCGCCGGACCGTCGCAACGATCTCGCTACGGGCTTTGAAGCGTTCCATGACCTCGGGGTTGGCCCAGAGATCCACATAACGCTGGCGGTACCGCTGGTCGACGTCGGCCAAGCCGTGCCATTTCTCAGGAGGCTGGTACAGACACTTGCTCAAAAACGTCAGGCCGCCTTCTTCGACCCAGATGGTCAGCTCACCGGTCTTGGTCCTACCGAGCTGGCCGTCGGCACCGATCAGGTCTCCCAGATCCAACAGCTTGGCCAAAGGCCACTGGCCGGGGCTCAAGCTTTTACTCAGACCCACCTGGATCGTCCCCGAACGGTCGCGCAATGTAATGAAAATCAACTTTCCGATATCCCTCAGCAGGACGATCCGCCCGGCGCAACGGGCACGCTGGCCTTCGACGTCCTCCTGATACCGCCTTCGTACCGACGACGACGCTTCCACGTTGTCGTACCGGGAACCGTAGGGGTCGATCCCCAGGGCCATGATCTGCGCCAGTTTTTCCTGCCTCTGCTGTTCGAATCTGCTCGTATCGGTTTGGGGGGTCAACTGAATTTCTCCCGGTGAACGAATCCTCGCCTTTATTTCGTCGTTGTTGTGCCGGCTTCGATCAGCTTGGTCTTGGCGACCAACACACCGACGGCCAATTGAGGATCCGCCTTGAGCGTCTCTTCCACGCTTCGCTTCTGGACCGGCGTCGGGTCCTTGCCTTCCTGGCGCGCCTGGATCAGGACATCGTTATCCCGCTGAACGTCCAGCATCTCCCGAAGCTCTTTGCTGGTCAGATTCACTTCCACGTGTGGGCCCACACCCCAGTCCTTGCGGCCTTCCTTCTCAACCTCCTCGCGGCTCTTGACACGCTGGCCCGACGGGAGATGGTAATACGCCATCGTATACTTCAATTGAGCTCCGTTGCCCGGATAGTGCGTGATACCCTGGACGCTGCCCTTGCCGTGCGTACGGGTGCCCACGAGGATGGCCCGTTGATGCTTCTCGTCCGCCAGAGCTCCGGCCACGATCTCCGAAGCGCTGGCCGATCCGGAGTTGATCAGGATGACGATTGGATAACTGGGATGCGTCCCCCGCCGGTGCGCATATTCGTACGACGGAATCATGTTCGTCTTGGGCTGGGTGCGGACGATGAGCCCCTCTTCGATGAACTTGTCGCAAATGTCCACCGCGCTGTCCAGCAGTCCTCCGGTGTTGAAACGAAGGTCCAGAATCAGGGCCTTGAGACCGGCGGCTTCAAGAGCATCCAGCGTTTCTTCCAGATCGCGGGCCGTTTCACCCGAGAAACTGGTGATCCGCACGTAACCGATCCCGGCGGTTTCGTCGATCATATATCGCCATTTTCCATCGGCCGACCGCTGCCAGCCCCGGATCGTCGGAACAATGATTCGGTCCCGAACCAGCGTGATCTGCTCGGTTGTTTCGGCGCCGCGGTGGCGCACCGACAGGGTAACCTTAGAACCCTTGGGCCCGGTGATTTTCTTAACCGCGCAGATCAAACTCATGTTCTTGGTGGGAATTCCGTCGACCGCTTCGATCACGTCGCCGGCGTCCAGTCCGGAACGATAGGCCGGCGTGTCCGGAAGCAGGCTGGCCACCGTCAGGAGTCCCTTGGGTTTCGAGATCTCGATACCGATGCCGGTGAACTCATTGGTCATCAGTTTCTCGAAATCCTGTACCTGACGAGGCCACACCATTACGGTGTACGGATCGAGCACTCCCAAGGCGGCTTCGGAGAAATGTGCCACTAGCGGCTGCTGGGGTAAGTTGACAGTGGCGTCGTTGAGCGACAACACCTTGTCGAGAACCGCCAAAAAATTGTCCTTGCCGAAACTCTTGGCCGATTTCTCGACCTCGACTCGCAGATCGGCCAGAGCCTTCGACCACGCGGCCACCTGATCCGGCTGCGGCGGCGTCAAAGAATGTCCGTGGTTGGGGTCGCCACCATTGGCGAACACCACCGCAAGCACCTCGGCCAAAAGATCACAGCGTCGGAAGGCCTTCAAAGCCATCTTGGAATAGTCGATGGGGTTCACATAGTGCAAATCAAGAGCTTCCATCGCTCGGCTGAGCATTCGTTTTTCCACGCCTTCATACCGCTCTTTGCGGGATTCGCAGGGGCTGTCCTGGAACGATGCCGCGATGCTGGCTCGTTCCAGAAGTTCCTCGGCGTGTTCGGAATACCCTTTGTTGTTGGGATCGATCGCCTGGAGCCAGTAGAAATAATTCGTGTATGCGTCCAGCCACTTGCCACGGGCCTCCAAGGCCACGCTCCGGTCGACGGCGGTCTGCATGGCTTTTTCAACAAACGGATCGGCCAACAACTCTTTCTTCTGTTGGCTGTCGGCAAATTCCTCAGCCCGGGCAATGATCGTCAGCACATCCGGCAGACCATTCGGTTCGTTGGAGTCGCGGATGTCATCGCTTTCAACAGGACCTTCGTCCCATTCGGACGAGGCGATTTTATCGGGCCGGTTTAGAACGCCCGCGGACTTAAGGCGATTCAGTTGTTCGAATTCCTTGCGAAACGCCTCTTCCCGCGATGCCTTCCGTCGGGCGTCGATCTCTTCATAGCGACCGACAATCTCGGCAAGCTGTCGAACCACAGGCTTCTCCGAGAGTTCGGCCTGCTGCGTGAACGCGCGGGCTTCCCCGAACCGCCCCTGGTAGATCATGCGGAACACCGCTGCGACGGACTCCTGGGACGGCGTCCCCTCGGACGCCGCAGGGAGCGCAACGCTGCCCGTCGAGGCAACCCTGACGACTTCAATCCGGTCGGACCGGGCAGAGCAACTGTAGCTGCCGAACCAACATGCCAGCACCAGTACGACAGCACAGCAGAACAATATGACAAACGTCACGCGAGTGCCGCGACTGCTCATGACCAACCCCTTGCTCGCCGAATCCGGCATACTTGACTTGTGCGACTCCAACGAACCGCTCCTTTCACAATCCTCTATCCCCTATTGACCCACTGCTGTTCTGACCCCTCGGAAGCATATCCAATCCCTCCTCCGAATGGGGTTTGGCGGGTCAACAGAAGATGGCAGATCCTAGAGGCACTCCTGGGCCTTTCCGGCGCAGCCGAGGACATGAAGCTTGTGGCGAACCATCTCACGAATGGCGTCACGGCCTGGTCCCAAATACTTACGAGGATCGAATTCGCCGGGTTTCTCCGCAAACACCTGTCGGATCTTTGCAGTCAAAGCCATACGGAGATCGGTATCGATGTTCACCTTGCAAATGGCCATTTTCGAGGCCTTTGTGATCATGGCTTCCGGAACTCCCATGGAGCCGGGCATCTTGCCGCCATATTTGTTGATCAGATCCCTGAATTCCGGCAATACGCTGCTGGCCCCGTGCATAACCAGCGGATACCCCGGCAACAACTTGCCTATCTTCTCTATAACGTGGAAAGCCAATTTCGGTTCGGTTTTGAATTTGTAAGCACCGTGGCTTGTGCCGCAGGCGATGGCAAGGGAATCGCAACCGGTCTTCTTGACGAACTCGACCGCCTGATCCGGGTCCGCAATGTGCTTGCTGACGTCATCGACGCCCACCACGTCTTCTTCGATCCCGCCCAATTGACCCAGCTCGGCCTCGACCACCACGCCACGAGGATGGGCATATTCCACAACCTTCTTGGTGATCGCGATATTCTCTTCGAAAGGCAAGTGCGAACCGTCATACATCACGGACGTGAACCCGTCGTCTATAAATTGCTTGCAGGTCTCGAACGTGTCGCCGTGGTCGAGGTGGATGGCGATCGGAATGTCGGGGTTCTCTGCGACAGCTACGTTGATGATGGCCTTGAGGTAGCTGTTCTTGGCATACTCCCGGGCACCGCGGGAAATCTGCAGGATCAAGGGGGCCTTTTCCTGGGCGATGGCCTCAACGATTCCTTGGGTGATCTCCATGTTGTTGACGTTGAACGCCCCGATGGCATAGCCATTCTTGTACGCCATCTCGAACATCTTTTTTGTGGTGACTAACGGCATTTTCGGCTCCTTATAAAACCATCCATCCAACCTTTCGCCACTCCAGCGAATCCGGCCTTCACGTCAGAATGCCGGCAGACTTTGTTTTATACTGCAGATCCCGCATCAAATCCAGCCCCATTGTGGTTTTCCCGGGTTGCCCATCCCGACTAATAGTACACGTCGGACGCCCCGAGCTCCATGTATCTTCGCAGGCCGATCGCCATCTCGGGGACTCCCTCCGGCCACAGGCTCAGCACGATCCTCTGCTCATCCAGCGAATCGTCTACGCTGAAGGTCAAAGCCAGATTCGTCCGATGGTACTTGCGGATCAGGGTCACGTCCGTCCGAATGTTCGCTCCATAGTCGAAATCGAATTGTTCGGCCAACACCAACGTGTACCGCGGGTCCAATAGGTACGTCGCGGCGAACGTCAGGGCATTCGAGCCCTTCTGGCCGAGCGTGTTGTCTACTTCCCGCAAATAGCGGCTGCCCACATAATACGTCAAATTCGGCCACAACAGCCGGGAGAACCCCACGTCCAACTGTTCGACGACCCCGCTTTGCATATCGAAATAGGCGTCGCCTAGAATCGAAGTCGTGTCCGTCAAACGAAGGATCACCTCGGTGCCGACATAGTTCTGCCGGGGACCGAATTGCCCGGTCGTTCTCCGGTCCAGTGGCGGGATTACCCGCCCGTCCCGGTTGACCAGGGGAATGAACGGCTCGTTCCAGAGGAACCGGTCGGGCCCGGCGATCTGGTGGCTTGAATCGGCGCCCCAGACAAAATCCACGTCCCAGCGGAGCCAGTCAACCGTTCGCCGATTTCCCAGGGGTCCCCGCTTGGTCTGCCATCGCTGCGAAAGCCCAAGATCCAGGGTATCCCGCTGTCGAGCAACCTCATCGTCGGCGATATAACCAACCGCGGTGAGACTGGGACGGACCAGATGCCGAAGCTGGTGAAGATCTCCCAAACGAGACTCCACTTCCGGATATACGCACCAGAAAGGCTGCATCGAGATCCGCACTCCCCCTTCACCGATCACAATGGCCTTCTCGCTCTCGATCCCCCCGTCGTCGAGCTCGGCCATAAACCCCGCGCCGTCCTCGTATCCGAACGTGCCCGCGACGAACGGCACGATCTTGAACGCTCCGGCATTCAACGGCATATCGATCTCGTTACGGGTCCCTGTGAAAGTGAAAAACTCGTCGGGCTCATTTATCGGGTTGTCGGGAGCATATCGATACCGATACCGGCTGATCTGATTGTCGCTGTAGAACGTCAGACGGTCGTTCAATAACGATTGACCCATCATGTGATATTCGGCAGTCGGCAACTCTTCCACCTGATCCACGAAATCGTTAATCCGTGTCTTGCCGAGAAACGACAGACCCCAGTTGTCCTGGATCCGCTTGAGGTAGAGTAGCGTTTCCTGCTCCTTACCGACGTTGAACTCCGACCGATAAAACTGTTCAAGGAAGTTCTCGTCCGAGAGGTAACTGGCCTCGGCAGTCACCTGCCAATTGTACGGCAGGAACTGGCGGTGCTGAAACCGAAAGCGTCCTCGCGTCTCCTCGGGAACCTCGATGCCCTTGCGAGTACGACTGAGGCGGTCTTCGCCATTGTCCTCAATGACATAGCCCAGAAGCGAGCCGAAGTAATTCTCCCTCTCGTAGCGGAGATCGATGCCGCCGCCGACACCCCGTTGACCGTAGTAATCCACGGATACCGAGCCGTCGGTGCCTTCCGGTTGCCGCAAACCCAGGAGCCGACTGAGCCACCAGCGGGTCTCCACAGACGTCCCGTATGTCCTGTCGTGCCCCATGCGAATGCTCCGAATCGGCAGTTCCGGCCTCTCGCGGTCGCTGTGCACCTTGGGCAAAGCCAGAATTCGGGTGTTGCCGACCTTGAACTGGACGTCACGCAACGTCACGTCGAAATCGCTTTCGGGGAACAAACCTCTCGAGTCTCTTTCCTGCCGCTTGTCGACGACACGGATCTGCTCGGCTTCCAGCGAAACCTGAGGAGTCCAGAACTCGCTCGAACTCAAGGCCACGTCCTCGGCCTCGAATGCGTCTTGTCCCACCTGGCGGAACTGTTTGGCGCGAACGTAGATCGGGATATTGCGAGCTGTGTCGTAGCTCCGGAGCACCGCGTTGCGGGCCGATGCCCGTCGGTGGCGAAGGTCGTAATACAGTTCGTCGGCTCGGATCGTCCGATCTCCCTGGGTCAGAAGCACGTCGCCCGAAACATAGACCGCGATGACGCCGGTCGTACGCTCGCCTGCCGCACCGGAATCCTGGGCGTTTGGGTCGGACACGGCACGCCACACGATCAGGCAATCCGCATCGAGCTCGATCACGGTCATCCGGTTGCTTCTCTCGTCAGGTTCCTGCCAAGTGAGGTGCGATCGCCCCATGTACGTGATGATCTGTTCCCCCTCTGGGGAAACGCTTTGCTCAATCTTGGGTACAACGCTCGAGACCGGGCTGACGGTAATCGTAGAGCCGATCGTCGGTTTCTCGGGATCGGGTTTGGCAGGCTTGGCAAAGGGTTCCGGCATCGGCGGCCGGCTCAAGCCCGCATGATGAAACGCCACGACGGCCTCCTGGTACACAGGCCGGCTCCGAAGATCGGCTGGCTGCTCCTTTCTCTCAGCCGTGATGAAGACCTCGCCGACCCGATCCGTCTTGACCACCGTCGCTTTGCCCCCATCCACCGTCGTCACGGTAAGCCATTGATGGGATGTGTCGTCCAGGTGCTGATCGGTAACCTGTCCAACGAGATAGACCTGGACCTCCGTGGACGGGACCGAACCCGTTTCCGTCCCGCCGCGGGCGACCACCCACATCACGGCTCGTTCCGCGCCCAGCCTCCGGTTGCCCACGACGAGTACGACGCCGTCCTGGCCCAACAGCACGCTCTGCCCTGGCCCCAGGGTCTCGCTCAAGAGCGTCCCGGCCGTGAGATGCAAGTCCCGGTTCTGCCGCTCGGAGCGCGCAGAGGCCACGATCCCCGAAGCGCCCTGGGGCGGCCGATCCGTCGAGCCGACGCCGCTGGCGCTGGCGACTCCCGACGCCAGCAACAGCACACCCATCAAAACCGTTCTATATTGCATACCGGCGAGTTTCGTATCCTCAGCAGGCCGGGCCTCCAGCCCGGTCCATGTTCGCGAAGATTATAGCCGCCCATCTCGGGAAAACCAGTAAAAACCCCTCCTCTCCCTTCAGCGTGTGCGAGGAGAAATCCTGGCAGTGTTCATGCCGCCGTCCGTTCGGATTTCCAGTAGAGGTCCCACTGGCCGCTGTGATAGACACTGGCCAAGGCCATCATCGCCTCGGCGTTGGATTGATCCCACCTCATGCCGGGGCCCTTGAGCCGGGCGGTCAACCGGCCACACAGTGATTCCGTCGGGCCCGAACCACAGTCGTAGCCCAACTCGCGGAAACGGGGGTAGTCCGTCATCGACACCCGCTTGCCAAGGTAATCCCGCAGAGATT
>Ga0208198_1000559_pt1 | contig 40195 bp, 37 predicted proteins | sample AD_JPNTR2_MetaG_FD_184446 | JGI IMG/M metagenome (GOLD analysis project Ga0208198, IMG submission 184446) | Active sludge microbial communities of municipal wastewater-treating anaerobic digesters from Japan - AD_JPNTR2_MetaG (SPAdes) (version 2) | ecosystem: Engineered > Bioreactor > Anaerobic...
TCGTGTAAAGTGTAGTTGTTCCATAGTCTTTTCTATTTTTAGTTTTTTTTCTCTAATTTAAGAACTAACTCACTTTACACACTTTTTGGGACAGTATCTAAAAAATCAAAAGATTGAGAACAATTCTATTTTTTCTTCTTCTCATTTTTTTTAAAGCCCTAGAATCACAATCCCAAGTACCATTTAAAGGGGGATTTTCTTTTGGTGCGGTGGCAAGCCAGGTTGATGGCGATGGTTATTCGGGTTATAATAAATCGGCAATAACTGCAGGACTATGGGTTTCAAAAGCAATTGATAAACAAAGTACGATTCAACTAGAAATGAATTTTGTTCCCAAGGGTAGCCGAAGTTCTACAAAGATAAATTTGGATAATATTAACCACTATAAACTTACCCTTCGATATATCGAAATTCCTTTGCTTTATAAATACGAAAGCAGGCGAATTGTATTTGTACTTGGTTTGGCAGCGAATTATTTGTTTTACGATTATCAGGAGGGTTATTTTTCACAAGTTGCACAATATCAAAATACTACCGGATTTAATCGATTCGATATTTCCGGGATTGTTGGAGTCAGCATGGTGCTTAACGAATTATGGCAGGTTGGCTCACGGTTTACGTATTCTTTAAGGGATGCTGCCGACAATTATATCGCACCCGGCGAAATAGTTTATAATAAGCAATATAATAATTGTTTAATGTTTGCCCTTTATCGAACTTTTGGACATGTTAACCACAAATAACGAGTTATTAACAAACGAATCGAAAAAAAATTAAAAATTATGTTTTATATTAGTCACCGATAACCAACATTTAAAACTAAAGAAATATGAAAAAACTAAGTATTTTGATTTTGATGATAGGAATTATAGGAACAACCCACGCACAATTATTAAAATTTGGGTTGCGTTTTGGAGCCAGCTCTACCCAGGTAAAGCTTTCGGATGCTATCCAAGTAAGAAGAGCGATTCAAGGCGGTGATACCACCTATGTCTTAAATTTTGCCAACAACACTCCTATGGGTTTTCATTTTGGTGGATTTGCTCAAATTGGGATAGCCGGCATTTTTATTCAACCGGAAATATTGTTTGCAACCACAGGAGGTGAGGTAAAGATTATAGATGCGGGAACTAATATTGAACGTTCGGCAAAACAGCGTGATTTTCGGATTGATGTTCCTGTTTTGGTAGGATGGAAATTTGGTCCAGCACGTTTGGGTACCGGACCGGTGGCTTCGTTTAATTTATTTACCAAAGATGAAGTTGCCGACATTGTTGGAGAACTTTCTTCAGATGGAGGATCTAGTCCAACAGCTGAAACAATGTTTAAAAAGGCGGTTTGGGGGTGGCAATTAGGAGCCGGAGTTAACATCTTGGGAAAAATAGCCATTGATGCAAAATATGAGTTTGGTTTGAGCAAACTTGGAGATGGTTTATCCATTGACGGCCAAAAATATAATTTCAGCAAACGAGCTAATCAAGCTATTCTATCGATTGGTTACATGTTTTAGTTTCATTACAAAATAGTTATGGCCTAATTTAAAAACAACAAAATATAAAAACAAATCTTGGATAATTATTTTCGGACTTTCTTTGATAGCTTTCAATTTGACAGCTCAAGAAAATTTGCCAATAGACCCATTATTGAAATTCAAAAATTTCTCAAATTTTGATTTAGAAGTCCTTTAAAATAGAATACTGTCAAAAATAATTTATACCGAGCATTTGAAGTTAATGCAGGAGTTCTTGCCGCAGCTCCATTAATGCAAAAACTTTAAATCCTGATAATTTGGATTCTAGTGGAGAGGCTTTACTGACAAATTATTTCAAATTTGGAATAAGAGTTTCAAACGGCTTTCTGACAATAATTAAAATAAAATAAACTCTGAATGAGCTTTACCCTTATTACTATACAATAGGGCTATTTTATAACATAACGACGAATAAAAAAAAGAAAGCATAACAGCACCTACCAAGGTGGTGATTCGGGGCTTAAATCAAGCATTGTGCTACTATCAAATTTTCTACTTGGTTGAAAGTGAAGGCTCCGAAATCACCAACTTTTGATAGCTGAAAACGAAAAGGCCGGGAAAAGCCAGGCTTTTTATTTTTGGCTTTAGTGAAATATGGTTAAAATAAGTACCTTTGTGAAATTAAACGTAAAGCTTGAATGACCGAACGTTTTAACATTAGAAATCCTGGCGAAAATATGCCGGATCAGGAAAATGATTTGAAGCTAAGACCGCTACGTTTTGAAGATTTTCGTGGGCAAGGACCTATCGTAGAAAATCTTAAGGTTTTCGTATTAGCAGCTCGTATGCGTGGAGAAGCCTTAGATCATGTTCTTTTGCATGGGCCACCCGGATTAGGAAAAACAACCCTTTCTCACATAATAGCAAATGAATTAGGAGTTTCTATCAAAATTACTTCAGGACCAGTTTTGGAGAAACCCGGCGATTTAGCAGGCATACTAACATCGCTGCAACCAAATGATGTGTTATTTATTGACGAAATCCATCGTTTGAATTCGGTAGTCGAAGAATACCTATATTCGGCGATGGAAGATTACAGAATTGATATTGTTATCGATAAAGGGCCTGCAGCTCGAACGGTTCAGTTGGGCTTAAATCCATTTACGCTAATAGGTGCGACAACCCGCAGTGGATTGTTAACGGCGCCCTTAAGAGCACGTTTTGGTATTAACTGTCATTTAGAATATTACGATAACGAAATCATCACACAAATCATTAAACGCTCCGCTAAAATCCTTGATGTTCCCATTGACAGTGATGCTGCGGAAGAAATTGCCATGCGTAGCCGCGGAACACCTAGAATCGCTAATGCTCTTTTAAGACGAGTACGCGATTTCGCACAAGTTAAGGGAAACGGAACCATTGATAGAGAAATTGCCAGATTTGCTCTAGAAGCTTTAAATATCGATCGTTATGGTCTTGATGAAATGGATAACAAAATTTTATCCATAATTATTGAAAAATTCAATGGCGGGCCTGTTGGATTGGGAACAATTGCAACTGCATTAAGTGAGGATCCCGGAACATTAGAGGAAGTATATGAGCCATTTCTGATAAAAGAAGGGTTCCTGAAAAGAACGCCCCGTGGAAGAGAAGTCACCGAGCTTGCATATAAACACTTAGGAAAAATATCCGGTTTTAGGCAAAATTCGCTTTTTGATTGATGCTCGACAAAATAGAAATTTCACGACTCATAAAACAAAAGGCTCTTGAATTGGGTTTTGATGACTGTGGGATTGCAGAGGCTCTCTTTTATCCCGAGTTGAAAGAATTTTTTCATCGATGGATTTCTGATGGCTATTCCGGAGAAATGAGCTATCTTTCGGAAACAGAAACACACAGAACCAATATAAATGAATACCATTCGGGAGCACGTTCTGTGATAGTTTTAGTTACATCATACTATCCCGGAGCAATTAATTATAATTCACGTTACAAAGTGGCAAAGTTTGCGCTTGTTTCTGATTATCATTTTGTTCTCAGAGAGCAAATGAATAAGTTAATAGAGTGGATTTCCCAACAAATACCAGAATCCGATTTTCGTTTCAGTGTTGACGCTATGCCTATAGTTGAAAGATTTTGGGCAGTTAAAGCAGGAGTTTGTTTTAGGGGACAAAATGGTATGGTTATTCACCCCAAATTGGGTTCACACATATTTTTATCAACTATAACTACCAATATATCAATGCAATACGATTCACCTATGGATAGGGAATGTATGGGTTGTGGAGAATGTATTAGGCATTGTCCAAATCAAGCAATAGTTCAACCCTACGTAGTTGATGCCCGACGATGTATATCATATGTAACTATCGAGTATCGTAATGAACAGATTAATAGTGGAATAAGGCTTTCTAATTATCTTTTTGGATGTGATATTTGCAACGATGTTTGTCCGCACAATGCTGAAGCAAAGGAGGGAAACGGTTTAATGTTCCGATTAAAGAGCAACATTCTTTCCTACACAGATACCGATTGGGAAAACTTAGGTTCTGCTAAATTTAAACGTGAATTATCGCATACACCGATACGAAGGGCAGGTCTTCGTGTTTTGCGGAGAAATATTCGCAGGATAAATTGCGAAAAATAATGTTGTTACAAATTTTCTAATTTTTGACAATGATTATCCACAAGATGGTCGTTGTCTAATGGCATATCGCCGTAGGTATTTTTCAAATAAGTAAAAACCGATTCAATTTCATCGACAGAATTAGCAGTAACTAATTTTGTTCGCACTTCTTTAGCGTTGGGTAATCCCTTGAAATAGTTACCGAAATGTTGTCTCATTTCAAGAATTCCATATTTTTCGCCTTTATAATCAATACTTTTCTCGAGATGTAGGCGAGCAATAGCAACTCTTTCATTTACGGTTAATGGAGGTAAAATTTCACCGGAATTGAGAAAATGTCGAATATAATGAAAAATCCAAGGTTTACCAATGGCTGCCCTTCCAACCATAATTCCGTCAACACCATAAAGCTTAAAAGCGTTTGCTGCATCCTGTGGCGTTTTAATATCGCCGTTTCCAATTATCGGGATGTGTATTCGGGGATCGTCTTTGATTTTTTTGATAGGCTCCCAATTGGCAACGCCACGATAAAATTGAGATCGGGTGCGACCATGTATCGAAAGCCATGCAATTCCGGTATCCTGAAGACGAAGAGCTAGATCGTGGATAATGATTGAATTTTCGTCCCAGCCCAACCGTGTTTTTACTGTTACCGGGATGTTTACGGCTTTAACTACGGAACGGGTAATTTCAATCAAAAGTTCCGGATTTTGAAGCATTCCGGATCCTGCACCTTTTGTAGCAACCTTTTTAACCGGGCATCCAAAATTTAAGTCAATAAAATCGGGCTTAGCATTCTCGACTATTTTAGCGGCTTCAACCATTGAGTTTAAATCCTTCCCGAATATTTGGATACCTACCGGACGTTCATAATCGTAGATTTCTATTTTACGAAACGATTTTTTTACATCACGAATAAGTGCCTCCGATGCGACAAATTCTGTATAAACTACATTAGCCCCAAAGTGCTTGCACATGAACCGAAAAGTATAATCGGTTACATCTTCCATTGGGGCTAAGAACAGTGGTTTTTCAGGTAACGATAGTTTTCCAAGTTGAATCATTGAGTATCTTTGTGTAATTTTACCAATTTTACATCAAATCATGTTTTGAACGCGGCGTTGCGTTTGTTCATATCAAAAATTTGACCATAAATGGAACAAAAACCATCGAGTTTAGGCTATATTTTCCTTGCACTTCTTCTCAGCTTTATTTCGCTATTCTTTTCTGTATTTGTATTGAAGGTAGTTAGTTTGTATTTGAATCTTGAATCAGCATGGGGGATTTATATCAAAATTAGCATTCAAACTATATTTATGTTTGGAATTCCTCCAATTATTTTACGAACTTTCGGCGTTAAGCCTCCGGTTTTCGGTAAATTATCGGAAATATCACCGGTTCAGAAACGAATTTTTATTTTAGGGTTAATAAGTTGGGTGCTTAGTGTTATTCCGGTTCAAATGCTTTCGTATTTGAATTCGATGATTCATTTTCCAGACCGATGGAGTGAGATAGAAAAAATATTACGTACATTACAAGAAACGAGTGAGCAATTTTTACACCAACTATTAAGCACAGAGGGGGTCATTCATTTTTATATTTTAACCGTAGTAATCGCCGTTATTCCGGCAATATTTGAAGAGTTCTTTTTTCGAGGTTGTTTGCAATCTTTAATAATAAACTATACAGGAAAAGTTTGGAGCTCGATTGTAATTTCTTCGTTGGTTTTTTCAATGTATCATGGTGAGTTTTATTCTATTTTGCCACGATTATTTCTTGGAATTGTCCTTGGAATGGCATATTACAGTTCACGTAAGTTGTGGATTCCTGTAATACTGCATTTTTTAAATAATTTTGCAAGTTTGGTGGCTTATCGAATTTTTGCCACCTCCGATTTAGATGTATTATGGCTAATTTGGGGAAAGTTTTTCGGCTTTATTAGTGCTGTAATATTAATTATTGCAGTTATTGTCATATTACGCCGAATGAAAGAAATTGCTTCTAATTGAAAAGTTGGTTATCGTTAGATTTGGCCTTGAGTTTCTCTTTTTCTTCTTTTCGATAAACATAAACCACGCCGTAGCTAGAAGCTTTTTCGCGCATTTCCTCGGGGGGTAGATTTGAAAAGTGTTTTTCGATTTGATTCCATAGTTCAAGAATTAAAGCATCGGCCTCAACTCTCATCTCAGCAACTTTTTGATTTGCACGTGCGGCGATGTCTTGAAGCGTTTTATGGTTTTGATAGGTTCGTAAATAATCTTCATATTTTACTTTAACCAAAGCGATAGTTGGGTTGGTAATAGGTGAAGCTCCCGTGGCAAGGCGGTTAGCTTCGCCTTTAATGATTTTTTCGCCCCATTCAATAATATCGTTTTCGGAGTTTAGTAAAGGAACAGTCTTTGTGTTCTCATCCAAACCATAGAATTTTCTAATCTCAGGTTTTAATTCTCCTCTAATAATGGCCATATTCATCACTTGAATGAAATGGGAAATGTAGAGTTTAGCCTTTCGCTGACTTCCAAGATAGGCCTTACTGTTTTGAATTTGTCGCCTGAATGTTTCCCGTTGATGGTCAACCGTTTGTTTAAACAATGGAAGAAAAGCACGAAGCTTTAAGAGTAAAGCCGGACTTATGGCTAGTTGCAGTGGGGCGAAATGATTTGATTGTTTTATTGCTTCTGTAATTGCTCGGATACGAGCCATATCGGTATTCGGTAAACGACGGTAAGGCATACTGAAATTTTTTTGTGCGAATATACAACATTTTTTTAATATGCAAGCACTATTCGCAATAAAAGTGCTTAAATATTAGCATTTTATGACTAAAGGTGAGATTTATTCAACGAAACTCAGAAAAAATGTGTATTTAATGAAAAAAACCACAAAAATAATCGACGACAAAATAATGAAAGTTTTGGCGGGGATATAATCAAACGGCTTAATAGAAAGGTGCTTTCTTGTTAAGTAGATTAACGTAATTTTTTCGACTATAAACGAAACCAAAGTAGCCAGAGCAATGCCAACAATTCCCCATAAATAGGCCCACCAGAGGCTTAGGATAATATTGCTTATAACCTCAAGAACTGCTACCGGAACTAATAAACGGTTTTGTTTAAAACCCATGATTATGGTTTGAGGGAAAAGTAATCGCGGGAGGACTAAAAGAAGATATACATCGAAAATTCTGGCAGCAGAAGCAAATTGTGGGTCAAATAGGTGAGTAAACAGAAACTGACTGAAAATGATTAGTATGGTTGAACATGGAACCAGGGTTAATAAGAGCTTTTCAGTGCTTTTATTGAGTTGATTAAGTGTTTCGGCAGTGGGTCTTTCGGTTTGGGCAAAAAGGGGTAAAAAAGCATTGCTCAAGCCGGTTGCCAAAATAGAATTGAAGGGTAGTTCGCGTGCTCCGTAACGATATAGTGCAAACGATTTTTCATCGAAAAGATATGAAATAATTATTCCATCGATAAACGGTCCGGACTCTGCAATAATGGACGATAGAACTAATGGTATGGAAAACAATAGAAATTGTTTCATCCATAGAAAATCGATTTTGGGAAAGGTAGTCAAAAAGGAAAAGGAGGAAATCAATAATCGAAAAAAGCCGTAAACCACCGTTCCCCAAATGGCTCCGGAAATGTTTTGTGAAAGGTACAAACCGGTCCCAACACAAATAATAAGAGTGATAGGAGTAAAAATTCCGCTTAAAACAAGAATTTTTCGACGTTTTTGCAATAAATGATAGTATTCAAAAATTAGGGACGGTGTCCAAAATAGAGTGTAAAACATTGATGCCCAAATCACTAAAGAGTTTGTTTCAGCATAAAACCCGAAACAGTAGTGGGCTGAAAAAAATAGTATAGAAGACAGTAAGGAAAGGAAAATAAAAAGTAAAAAAATCTGCGAAATTTGATTTTCAAAAGACGGCTGATTTGTATTTACAAAACTTAGCGTGGACTTTATGAGGGCATTTACCCAAAAAAAACTGATAAGGCCGGAAAGAAATAGAACCATCTCATATTTTCCAATTTCTGCAACCGATAAAGGATTCTGCAGAAACAATGATGATTTTGCCAGCAATATGGACACAAGAAACATTCCGGCAAAACGCCCGAGTAAAAAAAATTGCAACCCAAAGGAAGGGCTAGTTTGAAGTGCTTTGATATGTTTTTTGATAAACAACCGCATTGAAGCTTCTTAAACCGAACAAAGATAACGCAATAAATCGGATTAAAACATTTAATCATTTTATCCGCGCCATTTCACAGTAAACCAATAAATCATCTGATTTTCAAAGTTTAACAAAAATATAAGCGGATATTATTTAAAACAATGGTGCGATGTTCTGATTTGAATTTTTATGAAAAACTTTGTGTTTTTCTATAAATGTATTAACTTTGCAACTGCAAAACGGTGGACGTAGCTCAGTTGGTTAGAGTAGCGGATTGTGGTTCCGTTGGTCGTGGGTTCGAATCCCACCTTCCACCCCAAAAAACCGTGATGAAAATCACGGTTTTTTCTTTTTTGGAGAATCGTCAAAAAAGGTTTGTGTTTGTTTATAATCAACAAAATCGTCCGACGATTTAGGATTTCGAAACTTTAAAAATCCTCGATGCTAAAATACATGCTTGATGATGTTTTCCACACTATTTGGCTGACTCATAGTGAAGAAATGGATGAGAGGAACTCCATGTGCTTTCAACTCCCGACATTGTGCAATTGCCCATTCCACCCCAATACGACTTGCATCGTCGTTGGTTTTGCATTTTTTTACCTCCTTGGCAAAGTCGTTGGGTATTTCAATATGAAATAGTCGTGGTAAAACCTCAAGATGGTTAATATTGCTGAGTGGGTTAATTCCGGGAATAATCGGTTTATCAATTCCTATCGCTCTACAGGCATCGACAAAGCGAAAAAACTTCTGATTATCGTAAAACATTTGAGTGACAATATAGTCTGCCCCTGCATCGACTTTTTCTTTTAGATGTTTGAGGTCAGTATCAAAATCAGGGGCTTCACCGTGTTTCTCCGGATATCCGGCCACTCCAATACTAAAGTTTGTTTGTCGGGCTTCCAAATCGGGTTGGTCGAGATAGATTCCATGGTTCATGTCAGCAATTTGTTTTACTAAACCAACGGCATTGGAATGTCCGAGGGCATGGGGAACAAACCGTTCTTCGCCTTTCAAGGGGTCGCCCCGTAAAGCAAAAATATTCTCGAATCCGAGAAAGGAGTAGTCAATGAGTTGTTGTTCGATTTCGTGCTTTGAAAATCCCCCACAAATAATATGCGGAACTACTTCAATGTTGTAGCGGTATTTAATGGATACGGCGATTCCAACCGAACCCGGACGTCGGTTAATTTTTCGCCGTTCCATGGTACCGTCGGGACGGGGAACAAATTTTACTTCTTCACGATGATAGGTAACGTTGATAAAACTTGGTTTGAAATCTACCAAGGGGTCGATTGTTTTATAAATATTTTCCAAAGCGTGACCACGAAGTGGCGGAACAATTTCCAGGGATATTAGAGTACGGTGTGTCGATTTTATGGTATCAACAATATTCATATCATGCGTGTGATTTATTGTACGAATTTTTTGTATTCTTCAAGCTTGTATCCTTTTAAAGATGCAAGCGATTGCAATTGTTCGTCACCGACGTTATCAAGGCGGAAATATTGAGCTTTGGGGTGGGCAAAATACCAACCGGAAACGGATGCTGTGGGAACCATGGCAAAATTTTCGGTCAAAGTAATTCCGCAAAGATTTTGGACATCTAAAAGTTCGAAAAGTGTTTTTTTCTCAGAATGGTCGGGACAAGCCGGATAACCTGCAGCCGGGCGGATTCCACGGAATTTTCCTCGCAAAATATTGTCAATATCGAGAGGTTCGTTGGGAGAGTATCCCCATATCTCTGTCCGAACTTTATAGTGAAGCCATTCTGCTGCAGCTTCTGCAAGTCGGTCGGACAAAATTTTGGTCATAATTTTTTGATAATCGTCGTTTTTTGACAGAGATTGAATAAGTGTCTCAAGACCTATTCCGGCTGTGACGGCAAAGGTTCCGATATAATCCACGATTCCCGTTGAGGAAGGAGCAACAAAATCGGCAAGGCAAAGGTTACATTCTCCTTGCGCTGTTTTTTGGAGAGAGCGTAGGAAATGGAAACGACAGTGTTCTTCGCCTGATTTCGGGTTGATTACAGTTACGCTGTTTCCAATAGTGTTTGCCGGAAACAGTCCAACAACGGCCGATGCTTTCAGGGTTTTCTGCGATACTATTTTTTGAAGGATGGAATGGGCGTCGTCCATAAGTTTTTTTGCTTCGGGACCAACAACCGGGTCGCTTAGAACAGCGGGATAACGTCCTCGTATATCCCACGCTAATAAGAAAAATGTCCAATCGATAAAGGGTATAAGCTCGTGGATTGGAATTTCTTCAAAATGCGTAATCCCCAAACGGTTGGGCTTTACGATATCCGCTTCGTGCGGGTTGTAAGGGAAGCGATTTTGATTGGCTTCTGATAATGAAACAAATTGTTTCTCGCGTTGCCGTTTTAACCACTGTTCGGAGATGTTGTGATAATGTTGATTTAGGTTTTGTACAAACGATTCTTTGGTGGCGGTATTTAATAATTGAGAAACATATTGAATTGATTTACTGGCATCTTTTACGTGTACAACCGGTTGGGAATAGTTGGGGGCTATTTTAAGCGCAGTATGCAATTCACTGGTAGTTGCTCCACCAATAAGAAGCGGAATTTGAAGTTTGTGTTCTTCCATTACTTTGGACACAAAAGCCATTTCTTCGAGTGAAGGAGTAATCAGACCACTAAGTCCAACTATATCGGGTTTGTGTAGTTCGATGTTTTCCAAAATTTTTTCAGCGGGAACCATCACCCCAAGGTCGATAATTTCGTAGTTGTTGCAGCTCAATACCACTGAAACTATATTTTTTCCAATATCGTGAACATCGCCTTTAACGGTGGCTAATAGTATTTTTCCTTTGGTTTGTGCTGAGTTTGCGTTTTTTTGCCGTATCAGAGGTTCAAGATATTCTACGGCGACTTTCATTACCCTAGCGCTTTTAACCACTTGCGGCAGAAACATTTTTCCGGCTCCAAACATTTCACCAATTTCGTTCATGGCATCCATCAATGGGCCTTCGATAATTTCGAGCGGGTTGGCGAAATGAGGAATGATTTCATCAAGGTCTTGCTTAATAAAATCGGTTAAGCCTTTTATCAGCGCATATTTTAAACGCTCTTCAACAGGATAATTTCTCCATTCTTGTAATTTTTCCTGGGTTTTGGACGTACTCTTAATGTTTTCTGCATATATCAGTAATCGTTCTGTGGCATCAGCCCGACGGTTTAGAACCAAATCTTCAGCTAAATTCAACAGGTTTTTGTCGATTTCTTCGTACACTTGAAGCATTCCGGGATTAACGATCCCCATATCGAGACCATTTTGAATGGCATGATATAGAAATACGGCGTGAAGTGCTTCTCTCACAGAGTTGTTTCCACGAAATGAAAACGAAAGGTTACTAATGCCTCCGCTGGTTTTTGCATGCGGTAAATTTTGTTTAATCCAAGAACAAGCCTTAATAAAGTCCACAGCGTAGTTGTTGTGTTCTTTTATTCCTGTGCCGATAGCAAGTACGTTGGGGTCGAAAATAATGTCCTGGGGTGGAAAATTAATTTTATCAACCAGTAAGCGGTAGGAACGTTGCGCTATTTCAATTTTTCGTTGGTAAGTATCGGCTTGTCCGTTTTCGTCGAATAACATCACCACAACCGCAGCACCCAGATTTCGGATTTCTCCGGCCTGCTTCAGAAATTTATCTTCACCTTCTTTAAGGCTGATGGAATTGACTACCGATTTCCCCTGAACACATTTTAACCCGGCCGCAATAATCTCCCACTTTGATGAATCAATCATGATTGGGACTTTACTGATTTCAGGTTCGGCAGAGACCAAATTTAGGAAAGAAACCATAGCTTTTTTGCCATCAATCATAGCATCGTCCATGCAAACATCGATGAGCTGAGCACCGTTTTCTACTTGTTCGGCGGCAATAGAAAGCGCTTCGTTTAGATTTTCTTCGTGAATCAGCTTGGCAAATTTGGCCGAGCCCGCTACGTTTGTTCGTTCACCGATGTTAACAAAATTAGTGTCGGTTCTGATTTCAACCATTTCAAGTCCCGAGAATCGAGTCGTTGGGTTAAGTTGTGGGATTTGCCTAGGTTCATATTTGGAGGCGACAGTAGCTATGGCAGCAATGTGTTGAGGGTTTGTTCCACAGCATCCACCAACAATGTTGACAAGTCCTTGTTTGCAATAGCTTTCCACGATTTCGGCCATTTCTCTACTCGACTGGTCGTATTCTCCCATCTCGTTGGGAAGTCCGGCGTTGGGATGAGCGCTAACAAAGCAATTTGCAATTTTGGATAGCCTTTCGATATATGGTTTTAATTGGGCTGCGCCGAGGGCACAATTTAATCCTATGCTTAGTGGTTCGGCGTGTTCCAAGGCCGTGTAAAATGCTTCTAATGTTTGTCCTGAGAGAGTTCGTCCGGCAGCATCGGTGATAGTTCCGGATAGCATTATTGGGGTAATAGTTCCGCTATCTTGTGCGTATTTTTTTGCAGCATAAACAGCGGCTTTGGCGTTTAAGGTGTCAAAAATGGTTTCGATGAGTAACAGATCTACTCCTCCGGTAACCAAGCCTTTTATTTGCTCATAGTAGGCTTCAACAAGTTGGTCGAAGGTAATTTTGCGAAATCCAGGGTTGTTGACATCGGGCGATAGACTTGTTGTTTGATTGGTTGGTCCAATGCTTCCGGCCACAAATCGCGGCTTTTGCTTCGTTGAAAACAATTCGGTTGCTTTGCGGGCTAAACGAGCTGCTTCATAATTTATTTGGTAAACCCATCCTTCCAGATTATAATCGGCTTGTGAAATTGTATTGGCATTGAAAGTGTTAGTCTCTATGATATCGGCCCCTGCTTCTAAATAGCTTTTGTGGATATTGAAAATAATTTCGGGTTGTGTCAGAACCAGAATGTCGTTATTGCCTTTCAGGGGTGTAGAATGATTTGCAAATTGGCTTCCGCGAAAATCAGTTTCTGACAATTTATGCCGCTGAATCATTGTGCCCATGGCACCGTCGAGGATTAAAATTCGCTCGCTTAATATTTTATGGATATTGAAATTTTGCTGCATTGAAAACAAACGAATTAATTGAATTTTTCGTCAAAAGCTTTAATGGTGTTGGGTTTAAATATTGAAAAAATCAGAACGCCGAATGCTATTATCAACAACATTGAAGAACAGGCATACGAAATTTTGTTTCCGAGCAAGAACGATTTAGGTTTAAATTCAAATTCAATAAAACCTTCTCCAGCGGGGAGAATTGCTCCACGAAGTAGGTAGTTAATACGTAAAATCTCCACCGGAGTTCCGTTGATGTATGCCTGCCATCCTTTGGGATAAAAAATTTCCGAGAACGCGGCCAACGATGGTTTTTCAACGCGATATTGATATCTTAATCGATTAGGATGATATTGGGTCAAACGGATAAAATCGTTTTCACTAACTTTTTGAGCATGAACCGCTTGATATTCGCTATTCAATACAGCGGTTTTTTGTAGATTGACTGAATTCAGCAACATCATTTCATCTTTATCGGTTTCAGCATATACAATGCTATCAATCAGCCAGGCTTGTCCAAAGGCATGGGTGTTAATGAGCGGTTGATTGTCGGGTGAAAGAATTATGTATCGAGTGTTAAGCATGTTTAGTACTTGACACTTTTCAAGAAGGCTATCTATTCCTGTTTTGGTTGGCGATTTGGACAGATAGTCGATGAGGGAACGCATTTCGGGATAAATTTGCCAATCGATAAGTTCTTGATAACGTTGCATTTTTGCACCATGATATCCGCCAATGCTATTATGAAAGTATGAGGTTGATGCGTCGTTGAAGGTGTTCACTGACAGGTTTAACACACGATAATGTTCTTTGTCGCGTAGAATGTAGTTATTAGCAGCAGAAGGCGTGAAGGGTTGTTGTTGCAGTAAGTTTTTTGATACCCAATTGTCGTTTTGAGCGTAACGAAGCGATACAGGAATCAAGTCTAGGATGAAAAGTAATATTAACAGTGCCGGGGCATATTTACGGTTTAGTTTGTTTTTGCTAACGGCAAAAATTAGTCCCGAGGTTACGAAAATAAATAAAAGTGATCGATAGATATCGTTACGAAATAAGGATAAACGGTCGGCCTGAAGTGACTTTTGGATAACATCGGGCAATTGGGCATCGTTTTGTCCTATCATGTTAGCTGAAATTGGAACTAAAATCCAAAGAAGAATCAACAAAATTGTTAAGCCTCCGGTTGCATAGGTTAATGGTCTTTTGAGTTGATGGAAGTTTATTTCTGACTTTAGTATTTTATCGAATGCCCAAAGGCCAAGAAGTGGGATGGTGAATTGGACGATAACAAGAGTCATACTTACGGTCCGGAATTTATTATATCCGGGTAAATAGTTTATAATTAATTCATTAAACCACATCCAATGTTTTCCCCAAGCTAAGAAAATGGCAAAGACGGTTAGTGCCAGAAGCCACCACTTCAGGTTGTTTCGTAGAATCATCATTCCAAGAAGAAATAGAAAAATAACAGAAGCTCCAAGGTAAACGGGGCCGGAGGTAAAGGGTTGTTCACCCCAATAGGTGTCTAAATAAGTAGCATATTGTTGAGCGGCTTTTTTCCCATAGTTTTCTTCTATAGCCCTATAGGTGTGGCTTTGGTTTCCAAGTTGCATATGGCTAGAGCCGCCAAAAAGATTAGGAACAAGAAGATTTAATGTTTCAGCTTTTCCGTAACTCCAGGCAGTAATGTAGTCAATCGGAAGGCCGGTTGTTGTTTTATTTGAGTCATTGACAATGTTTGGTTTTCCGCGCATAGAGAACTTTCCATACTCATAAACGGTCCACAGAGTTGTAATATTGGCTCCGATGGCCAAAACGGCGAATACGAATATAAAAGAAACTTTTTTGAAGAAGGGCCAAAGAACCTTATTTCTTACACTGTTGAAAACTTCATATAAACCTAAGAAAATTAGAGAGATAAGGGTGTAATACGTAATTTGTAAATGATTTACATAAATTTGAAGCGAAAGGGCTATGGCAAAAAGGATGCTTCCGAGCAAAACTCTTTCATGGATTGCATAATAGAACGCACCAATTATTAAGGGCATATAACCCAAAGCCATTACTTTTGTGATGTGACCGGCGTCGATGATGATAATAAAGTAAGTGGAGAAGGCGTAGGCAATGGCACCGGCAATTGCTGTTTGTGGTGATATTCCAAATAAAAGAAGAGCCAAGTAGAAACCAATCATGTAAAGGAATAAATGATTAGCCGGGCGGGTGTGAAATAAGTTTATAATGTTGTGAATGTATCGCGTGAGGTTTGCATATCCCGGGTTTTGAATCAAGTAGGTGGGCATTCCACCAAAAAGTCTGTCGGTCCATAAAGCATATTCCCCGGTCGATTTTTGTAGTTCTTTTAATTCCTGAACCGATCCGGCATAGGCAAGCATGTCGCCTTGGCGTAACATTTTCCCTTTTAAAACTGGGTTAAAATACCCAAAACTGAGAATAAGGAAAATTCCCAAAGCAAATAAATGTGGTTTAATTTTATGGATGTCGAAAAATGGCTTCATATGTTTTTGTTTTTGTCGGTTAAGGTTTAGGATGTCTATGGTTAGTTGTTGATTTATTGCCTATGCCGATTAAGTAAACAGTTTTTTATAAAGTTTTCTATTCATCAACGAAATAATCGGATAATGTCATTACCGTTTGCGTAAATTATCAAGAGTAAAAGAAATATCATTCCTGCTATTTGCGCGTATTCCATAAATTTTTCCGACGGTTTTCGTCCGGATATCATTTCGTAAAGGAGAAACATAACATGTCCACCATCAAGGGCTGGAATGGGAAGAAGGTTTAATATGGCAAGCATAATGGAAAGAAATGCTGTCAGGTTCCAGAAATGTTGCCAATCCCAAGTACCCGGAAAAATTTTGCCGATGGTTATAAATCCGCCAAGGGATTCATAGGCTTTTGTTTTGGGAGAAAAGATTAATTTTAATTGTTTAAGATAATCATTTGCTGTTTTAAATCCTTTGGCAATTCCGGCTGGAATGGATTCGAAAAATCCATAATTGGATGTTGCCAGCGGAATGGAAGCGGCCATATCGGCGTACACTCCAATTTTTCCATTTTCTGAGACTACAACATCAAATAGGAGAGTATCGTTATCTCGTTTTACAGTGAGCTGAACACGTTGATTTTTACGTTCTTCCAAAGTGGGAATCATTAAATCGAGGTATGGGGTTGGAATGGAATCAACCATAAGAATGTGGTCGTTCTCCTTTAGACCGGCATTTTGGGCCGGACTATTTTCGGAAAAACCACCCACAATCATTTTCAATCGCGGAGAGAATAAAATATCGTTGTTTTTGACAACACGTTGGGTAACCCATTCCGGTATTTCAATTGATATTGAGTCGTTTCCACGAATAACTTCTACACTTTGTGCGTTGTTTAAAATAATGGTTGAGATTATCTCCTGAAATCTTTCAATAGGCTTACCGTCGATGCCCAGAATGCGATCGCCGGCTTTAAAGCCAATTAATTCAGCTGTGCTATCGGGGACAATGCCATGTTCCATTTTTGCAAGAGGGATATATTGTTCGCCCCACGCAAAAAGCACCATAATATAAATAAGAAGAGCCAAAACGAAGTTAAGCAGAACGCCTCCAACCATAATGAGCAAACGCTGCCATGATGGTTTTGCACGAAATTCGTAGGGTTGTGGTTCACTTTGTAACTGTTCTTTATCAAGCGATTCGTCAATCATCCCGGAGATTTTTACGTATCCTCCTAGGGGAATCCATCCTATGCCGAAAATAGTTTCTCCTATTTTCTTTTTGTAGAGCGAGAACCAAGGGTTAAAGAACAGATAAAATTTTTCAACTCTCGTTTTAAAAATTTTGGCGAAAATGAAATGTCCGAATTCGTGAAGAATAATCAAGATGGACAGGCTTAATAGAAGTTGACTAATTTTTATCAATATTTCCATAGTGTTATATTTCAAGGGTTTCTATAAATGAAGCCGAAACTAATCGGGTTTCCGAATCGGTATTGATATAATCTTGAAGTGTTGGATGCTGAATTTTGGGGACTTTATTTAGGGCATATTCGATGGTTTTCGGGATTTCTGAGAATTTGATGCGTTTTTTTAAGAATGCAGCAACGGCAATTTCATTGGCTGCATTGATGATGCAAGCGTAGTTTCCTTGTTGATGGAGAGCATCGAAAGCGAATTGTAGGCATTGGAAGTGCTCGCAGTCTGGTTTCTCGAACGTTAGATTATCGATAGGATGGAATTGGTATCGTGCAAAATTGTTAGTAAGACGTTCCGGGTAAGTGAGAGCGTATTGAATCGGTATTCGCATGTCGGGTAAGCCCATTTGTGCCTTCATACTTCCATCCGTAAATTGAACCATACTATGGATAATGGATTGCGGGTGGATGATTACGTCAATTTGCTCGGGTGAAAGATTGAAGAGCCAACGTGCCTCAATGATTTCAAGCCCTTTATTCATCATAGTTGCCGAGTCGATGGTTATTTTGGCTCCCATGCTCCAATTGGGATGCTTAAGAGCATCTTCAGGAGTTACGGTCTGAAGTTGTTCTTTGGTATATTTTCGGAAAGGACCTCCGGAAGCCGTCAAAATAATTTTTTCTATTGACTTGGATTCTTCGCCAACTAAGCATTGAAATATAGCAGAGTGTTCGGAGTCGATGGGAAGAATTTTAACGTTGAACCGTTCGGCTGTTTGGGTAACAATATCTCCGGCAACAACGAGGGTTTCTTTATTGGCAAGAGCAATGTTTTTCCCCGATTCGATAGCTTTTAATGTTGGGATTAGTCCGGCAAAACCAACCATGGCTGTGATTACCAAATCGGCGTCAATGGAGGAAACTAAATCATTGATTGCGTCGATTCCGTGAAAAACTTTCGTTTCTTGGCCAAAAAGCCCTGCCCTCACATATTCAAAATATGATTTGTTGGCAATTACCACATAGTTTGGCTTGATTTCCCGAGCTTGTTCAATTAACAAATCGGCAGAGCTGTTGGCTGCCAGAAGCACAACTTTGAATTTATCCGGATGTGCTTTAACAACCTCTAAGGTTTGTGTCCCGATTGATCCGGTGCTACCAAGGATTATTATTCGTTTCAAGGCATTGTGAAATTGGTCAATTAAAATTAAGATATTGTGCTGGATCTACTGGAACGCCTTTATACCAAATCTCAAAATGCAAATGGGGACCGGTACTGTATTCGCCCGTATTTCCAACAACAGCAATAGGTTCGCCGGTGTAAACATAGTCGCCTTGTTTTTTCAATACTTTGGAATTGTGTTTATAAACGCTGATAATTTCGTTTTCATGTTGTATTTGAACAACATTGCCACCTTCCAAAGTCCAACCCACATTGATTACAGTTCCTGATAATGTTGCACAAACCAAAGTCTCAGGTTTGGTAACTATATCAATGCCAAAATGTTGTTCCGCGTTGTTGAACTTGTTGCTAATCACTCCGCGGACCGGAGGGAAAAATTGTATTTGCCCCAGACTGAGCGATGCTTTGGTGCTTTTATTGCCAAGAAGAGTTGTAGTTCGTGCATATTCAACCTGAGAGCGAATAATAGAGTCGTATTGACGCTCTTGAATAGAATCGATCCTATAGCTTTTTGAAATCGGATTTTCTGCCAAATCATTGGGTGTAACATCCCCAACCAAGATTTTTCTAACATTAGTTAGATAGGTTTCGTGGGTTTTTAATGCACTGGTCAAACTATCAACCCGCAAGCTGTTATTTATTATGCTTTCACGTATTTCGGGACTTGGAAAATCAGGTATCCACTGTTTTAAAGGTGTGAAAATCACTAGTAAAATTCCCATGACCAATATAAGGGTGGATATCACTATCAGACTGTAAATCAGATTTCCTAATGAAAGACGATAAGACCAAACTTCCTCAAACGAATGTTCGCTCAAAATCACTAGCTTATAGCGTTTTGCTAATTTATTTTTTAGATTTTTCCACTTCATTTGAGCTTCTTTATTATCGTAAAAATAGTGGTTTATTTTGGTTTTTCAAGATTATGGTAATTGTAAAAATTCGATGGTGGTTGGTTTGTAGAAGACAAAATAAACCGCGACTATTTCTTTTTCTTAACTTCACTTAGGAATTGATCCAATGCCATTATCATGGATGGTGCTTCGGGTCTGGGGGCCATAATATCCAACCTTAATCCGGCTTCCTTAATGGCGGCGTGAGTTGTTGACCCAAATCCACCAATGTATTTTTCACCCTGAACAAAGCCGGGGAAGTTTTCAAATAGAGATTTAATTCCACCAGGCGAGAAAAAAACAATCGTATCGTAAAATGAAATATCGATATCCTTAACGTCGTTTGAAACGGTTCTGTAAAGCACTACCGAACGAAACTGAACATTTTCCTTGGCAAGCTTGTTTGGTATTTCCTGGTTATGAATATCGGATAGAGGAACCAGAAAACTTTCGGTTTTATACTTTTGAATAAGTTTTATTAAATCATCAAACTTGCCGTTTCCGAAAGCAATTTTTCGTTTTCGGTAAACAATATATTTTTGCAGATAGAGGGCAACCGACTCAGACATGCAAAGGTAACGCATGGTTTCAGGAACAGTAACCCGCATTTCTTCACACAACCGAAAATAATGATCAATAGCTGTTTTTGATGTGAAAATAACAGCCGTAAAATCAAGAAAGTTAACTCGCTCTTTTCTCAATTCTTTTGCCGAGACCCCTTCTATTTTTATAAACTGGCGAAATTCGAAGTGAACATTATATTTCTGAGCTAGTTCTGAGTAAGGGTTTTTTTCTGTTTCCGGGGTAGGTTGGGAAATGAGAATGTTTTTGACTTTCAAGGCTTTTCAGTTTTAATGGTTTTCAATCATTAAAATTATTATCGCGTTTGGTAAGCCATAATTAATATAGCTGGTCCAAATTCGACGATGCAAAGGTACAAAAACAAATAGAATATTGAAAACCTTTTGTGGGTGGTGACACGGATTAAACGTTCGAGTCGTAATAAGTATGAAAGTATCAAAATGAATATAATTGATTGAAATACAGGCTCAATTATATTGTTTGGAATATATGGAAGGATTAATACAAAAGGAAAAACTAGCAAGGAAACAAATTTCAGATATAGGTTACTTTGAAATCGGTATTCAAATATCGTATCGGAAATATCGAGAATATATCCGATAATTTGATTTAAAGCGCGCTTTAGAAAAAAGGCGAAAAGTAAAATTCCTAAATACAAAAAAAAGTGCTGCCAAAGATGAAAACTCATTATTCTGATTCCATAATAGTCGGAAACTAAAGTCAAAAGGAAACTAAATTCGAGAAAGAACAGAATATTTAATACGCTTCCAAGACGGTTAACAATAACATTTCGTTCATATAACAGTCGGTTTGATTGATTAAAACTAAACATTGCAACCAAAATCGGGTGGAGAAACCGTCCCAACGCCCTTAAACTAAGGAGAACGAAAAACAAAATGGATAAGTCAATGACAGTAATCCAGGTCTCTTTGGAAATAAAATTTTCCGACGAAGCTCTTTTTTGATAAAGATAATTCTCAATTAATGGTTTATACGAAACATATTCAGCGTTTCGTTCCACGATAGGCATTTTTTCTCCGCTAATGATTTGGGAGGGAGAAAGTTTGTTAGTAATCGGGTCGTAAGTTATATCAATAGTTTTTGCTTCATTCGGGAGTTTGTTATTGGTAAGAAATGTGTTGGATAACGGGGTTGTGTTGTGTAAGCGAAAAAATTGTTCACTGAAAACTTGCGTATTTTTTGATGGAATATGTTTTTTCAATAGAACATCAAAAACAGGCAATTCAAAAATGGTTATTTCCGCTTGGTTTTGGTCCAAATCGCCGGAAATTTGTGGAGATAAATCTAAAATCGGGTGGTAGGCTTGAATCATTGTGAAACGATTTGATTAAGAAATGCGGCAATTTTCCCGGTTTGATTTTTCACAGAAAATTGTTCGATATCGGATTGAGGTATATAGTTAGTGCCTTGTAAATATGCTTGATAACGTTCAAGAATAAAATTTCGGATTCCTTCATAGTTATCATAATCGATGGTGTTTCCGGCTCCGGTTGATGCAATTATTTTTGCCACATCCGAATCGGATGGACCAAGGCAAAGTATCGGGCGATATGCCCGAAGGCATTCAAAGAGTTTACCGGGAATTCGTCCTTTGACATTATCGGCTTTATTTAAAGGCAATAGCAAGACTTGACTGTTAAATGTGAGCTGTATGGCTTCGGTACGACTAACGGTTCCCGGCAACCAGGATTGTTCCATGAGGTTGTTTTTTTTCAGCGACTCAATTACACTAATATCAACCATACCCGGTAACTGGATTAACAGATTTTTGTCGAATCCTTCAATTTGGTTTTTGAGGTCTGATAAAACTTTAAACAAAGTGTCGGGTAAACGGTCGAAACCAAGCATACCGGCATGAGTGATGGTGAAACGAGAGTCGAGTTGTTGCCGGGTTGAAGAAAATTCATCTTCGTCATATCCCCAAAAAATCACATCAACATTTTGAGCACCTATTGCTTCAAGATCTTCTTTCCATGAGGGACTTGCGATTGTTATTTTTTTTGCCGTTTTAAAAACTTCCTGTTCCATTTTAACGTGTCGTCGGTGTGCCCAGGGGGTAAGTTTCAGCAATTGGTAATAATCGACCTGCGTCCAAGGGTCTTGAAAATCGGCTAGCCAAGGAATGTTAAATTTTTTTGACAGCTTGCAGGCAATTACAGTATTGGTGTGTGGTGGACCATCGCTAAGAATTGCATCCACCGGATGTTTTGTTAACCATTCTGAAAGATATTTCACCGAAGGTCTAATCCAAAACATACGTGCATCGGGAATAAAAAAGTTACCACGAATCCAAATGGCAAGATTATCGACCCATGTGCGTTTGTCTCTAACATGAACCGGATTGTTCATGGCATTGCTGCGTTTTCTTCCCGAAGCAAGTTTAAATAAATCGTAAGGCTCCCAAATGGGATGTTTTAACACGGTAAGCCCTTCGGGGATATGTTTAAAGTTGGTTTCATCAAAATATGGATAGTGGGCATTTTCGGCAGTATAAACCACCGGATCCCAATCAAAGTGACGAAGATACTTGGCAAACTTCAGACAGCGATGTACACCTACACCACCCGAAGGTGGCCAGTAATAGGTGATGATTAATACTTTTTTGCGCTTGTTGTCCATCTTTTTTTATTGAAGATTGCCCAAAGTTAGCGATTCTGAAATAAACATAAAAATCAGCTTTTCGAAAATATTTCCAACCCAAGCAAAACTATCCCAATGGGTCAAAAACAAAAGTTGGGATAAATTTTCTATTTTTGTCGCTTAATTGTTTGAACAACCAAAACAAAGCAAAAAATGGCCGAAATAACAACCAGGTATAATCCTGCCGAAACCGAGGATAAGTGGTATAAATACTGGATGGATCAAGGTTTCTTTAATTCCGATCCTGACAACCGGAAACCATACACCGTGGTAATTCCACCACCAAATGTTACCGGAGTTCTTCACATGGGACATATGCTCAACAACACAATACAAGACATTTTGGTTCGCAGAGCGCGGATGCTCGGTAAAAATGCTTGTTGGGTACCCGGAACCGATCATGCCAGCATAGCTACAGAAGCAAAAGTTGTTGCCAAGCTGAAAGCCGAGGGCATTGAAAAATCGTCACTTACTCGAGAGGAATTTTTGAAACATGCTTGGGAATGGAAAGAAAAACATGGTGGAATAATTCTGGAACAGTTAAAAAAACTTGGGGCATCATGCGATTGGCGTCGAACAAAATTTACCATGGATCCGCCCATGACCGAAAGCGTTTTACGCGTTTTTGTGGATCTTTACAATAAAGGCTTGATTTATCGTGGTGTTCGAATGGTGAACTGGGATCCCCAAGCTCAAACGGCGGTAAGCGATGAAGAGGTGATATATCGCGAAGTAGATTCGAAACTTTACTATCTCCGATATTTCTTCGAGAACGACTCATCGAAATTCATCACCATTGCAACAACACGCCCCGAAACCATTCTTGGCGACACTGCTGTTTGTGTAAATCCAGCCGATGAACGTTATCGTAATTGGGTAGGAAAGAAAGTTTTACTGCCGCTCCTTAATCGCTCCATTCCTGTTATTGAAGACAATTATGTGGAAATGGAGTTTGGAACAGGAGCACTTAAAATTACCCCGGCTCACGACATTAACGATTATGAGATTGGAATAAGACACAATCTCGAATCGATAGATATATTTAATCCCGATGGAACTCTTAATGCGAATGCACAGCTTTATGTGGGTAAAGATCGTTTCGAAGTTCGGGAGTTAATTGTTCGCGATTTGGAAAATGCCGGACATCTTGTTAAAGTTGAAAACTACACTAATAAAGTTGGCTTTAGCGAGAGAACCGACGCAGTGATCGAACCAAAACTTTCGACACAATGGTTTCTTCGAATGAAAGAGTTGGCTAAACCGGCACTGGACGTTGTGATGAACGATAAAGTGAAGTTTCATCCGGCTAAGATGAAAAACACCTATAAACATTGGATGGAAAATATCCAGGATTGGTGTATCAGCCGACAACTTTGGTGGGGACAGCGTATTCCGGCCTATTATTTACCCGAAAGTAACGATTTTGTGGTAGCATTGACCCCGGAGGAAGCCGTTGAATTGGCACGCAAAAAAACCGGAAACCCAAATCTTCAAATAAGCGATCTGCGTCAGGATGAAGATTGTCTCGACACATGGTTTTCATCGTGGTTATGGCCTATCTCGGTATTTGATGGAATCAACCGTCCCGATAATCCTGAGATCAAGTACTATTACCCGACCGACGATTTGGTTACCGCCCCGGAGATCATGTTTTTTTGGGTTGCCCGTATGATCATGGCCGGAATGGAATATCGCAAGGAAATTCCATTCCACAATGTTTATTATACAGGAATTGTACGAGATCATTTGCGACGTAAAATGTCGAAATCGTTAGGAAATTCACCCGATCCCATTGAATTAATGAAGGTTTACGGCGCTGATGGTGTTCGTGTTGGATTGTTGCTATGTTCTCCCGCCGGGAACGACCTTCTTTACGATGAATCGTTGCCGGAGCAAGGACGGAATTTCGGAAATAAAATCTGGAACGCATTCCGCCTGGTAAAAACATGGAACGTTGATCAAAATGTACCGATGCCGCAAGCAGCAAAGGAAGCAACATTCTGGTTTCACCATAAGCTGAACCAAACCATTCAACAAATCGACGAGCACTTTGATAACTATCGTATTAACGATGCGGTAATGGCAATCTATAAACTTGTTTGGGACGATTTTGCAAGTTGGTATCTCGAATTGGTAAAACCTGCTTATGGGCAGCCCATCGATGGGCAAACCTATGAAAAAACTATAGAGTTCTTCGATACGATATTGCGATTGCTACACCCATTTATGCCCTTCATTACCGAAGAAATTTGGCAAAATCTTAAAAACAGAAATTCGGGTGAATCGATCATGATTCAGCCTTGGCCTAAAGCCGTCGATTTCGACCGAAAAGTTGTTGATGAATTTGATTTTCATGTTGAGATTGTGAAAGCACTTCGTGGGATACGTGCCGATAAGAACATTCCATTCAAACAAGAAATGGATGCATTTATTCGTTTTAACAGCAAAGCCAAGAAGCTTTCGTTTGCCGAATCGGTGAGAAAACTTGTCAATCTGAAACGCTTCGAAGTCACCGAACAAAAGATTGAAATGGCAGCCGTAGCTATGGTGCAAACCGAAGAGATTTTTGTTCCCCTTCATGGATCGATAGATCTTGAAACCGAGATCAAAAAGCTTGAAGCCGAACTTGCCTATACACAAGGATTCCTTGAGTCGGTTATGAAAAAATTAGGCAATGAGAAATTTGTGAACTCAGCACCCGAAAAGGTTGTAGAAGCTGAGCGAAAGAAAAAGCTCGATGCAGAAACCCGAATAGCTGCACTGAAGGAGCAATTATCGGCACTCAGGAAATAGTAGAAACGCGGCACCTTTGAGGTGCCGTTTTTTTTTATATTCAAGAAGTATGCTGCTTGAAAAAAGCGTATAGTTTTCAAAGAATTTTAACCATCAACAATAGAGCGTCCTATCCACGTTGGTTACGAATCAGATTTTTGGTAAAATTTTTACAAAAAAAGATATTGTCCCCTAAAAGTGTGTAAAATGAGTTGGTTCTTAAATTAGTGAAAAAACAAAAAAGACTAAGGTTGGGGACTAAGATGAAAAAAGCCTGTTGATGTAGGTTTAAACCTTCGGCAAAGGCTATAGCGTAAAAACTTTAAAAAAGCGAACACGATACCAAAAACAGGGATGCTACGCCTTCCACTGCCTGAATTGTCAACCACTTTGGGAAACCTTATGCAGTTATTCCGTACATATAAACAAGTTAGCGGTTACTGCTTTTGACTAAATTGCAAACCTAAGAAAGAATTAATAACAAAGCTTGTTGAAAAATTATAACTACGAAACTTGACAGACTTAAAACTAATTTGAATATTTGTAGTATGGGAATAAAAAAGAAAAAATCTTCGAAAAATGATACCATCAATCAAAGAATGATGACAATGAAAAAAACATCCAAAAATAAACGATTAACCTTGGTCGTTAATGAACCGGAAGTTGATTATCAAGTTAGATCAAACAAAATAATTGACGAGAGTTGGGATTTCCGTAAAGCAAATACGAAAGAATATACTCATTGCTTCCATGTATATCCTGCAATGATGATTCCACAGGTAGCCAGACGAATAATTGAAAATTTTGGTATAAAGGCTAAAATTTTATTTGACCCCTATTGCGGAACAGGGACATCACTTGTTGAAGCCAATCTATTTGGTATTAATGCAATTGGAACTGACATTAATCCATTAGCACGACTTATTGCAACAGCAAAAACGACTAAAATTGACATTCAAGTATTGGATTTGTTCCTTCAAGATTTCAACAATTATATTTTTTCCATCAACTTTGGAGTTAAAAATATTAAATCGATAATCATTCCTGAAGTTAAGAATATTGATTATTGGTTTTCTAAAAACATTCAACAAAAGTTGGGAATTATTCTTGGTTACATTAGAAGCATAAATGACATTTCAATAAAAAACTTTTTTAAAGTCGCATTTAGTGAAACGGTTAGGGAGGTTTCATTTGTTAAAAATGGAGAATTTAAATTAGTAAAATGTAGAAATATTAATAATAAAGAAGATATTGATGTTTTCGGATTAATGATTTCCAAACTCTCACGAAATAAGCAAGGACTTTTAGAGTTTGAAAAGAGTTGTAAAAAAGAAACATTTACTACTATTTATGACTTCAATACTGTAAATTCAATTCCGGATAAAATTATTAAAGCAAATAGCATTGATATTGTAGTAACATCACCGCCTTATGGAGATTCTCGAACTACAGTTGCATACGGGCAGTATTCGCGTCTTTCAAATGAATGGTTGGGTTACAAAGAAGCTAATAAGATAGATAAAATGTTGATGGGCGGTGAAAAACGAAAATATTCACACTTATTCAAAAGTGAAATTTTAAATGATGTTATTAATACAATCCAAAAAAAAGACAAGGAAAGGGTAAGGGATGTTATTTCTTTTTATGAAGACTATGAAAAATCTATTAATAATGTTTCAATCACATTGAGGAAGGGCGGCTTTGCATGTTATGTTGTAGGCAACAGAACCGTAAAAGGTGTTAATATACCGACAGATGAGATCACCGCACAACTTTTTCAAGAAAACGGATTTACTCATATCGAAACAATTGTAAGAAACATTCCCAATAAACGAATGCCGCTAAAAAATAGTCCTTCAAATATTGTAGGGGATACTGCATCTACTATGAAATATGAAAGTATAGTAATTTGTCAGAAAATTTAATATGCAATTAAAAGATCTTATAAAACGCTTAGAAAATCTGAAAAATAAGGGATTTATTCAAACATTGAGAAAAGGTCCAACAGGAATAGGTCATCTTCTTGAAAGTGAACTTGGGCTTGATGAAACCAACATTGCTATTCCTGACATTGGGGGCAGAATTGAACTTAAAGCGACAAGAAAAAATGTAAATTCCTTAATAACTCTTTTTACTTTTAATAGAGGTGTTTGGAAGGTCAAGCAGAAAGACCTCATAATCAAATATGGTTACCAAGACGAACAAGGTAGGCAAGCACTTTACAATATCGTAAAGGTAAGGACACCGAATGCACAAGGATTTTATTTAATTTCTGACTCCGCAAAACATCTCATCATTCTTAGAAATAATAATGAAAAAGAAAATATCGCCGAATGGAGTACTTATGTTATCGCAGGTAAATTTATGACCAAACTTGATAGGTTACTTTTAATTCTTGCAGAAAACAAAGTAGAAAATGGAATAGAATATTTTCATTTCAATGAAGCATATATCCTTGAAAATCCTACACCGGAGAAATTCTTGGAAGCATTCGAAAAAAGTGAATTGATGATTGACTTACGAATGCATTTGAAAGAAACAGGTGGAGTTAGAAACCACGGTACTGGTTTCAGAATTTCAGAGAAAAACTTAATGGAGTTGTATGCAAAGAAAAAGCAGTTGTTATGATTTCATTAGTATTATTGTAAAAAGAATAAGGCAATCTGCTGCTAATAATAAGGCTTCATAGCGGCACGCAGTGCCCAGCGGGAAGCCTAAGTTGAACTACACTCGCCGGTGTAATGGAATATGAGAGTTAATCTATGGAGTTAATTAAGGATTTTTCACTGCCCTTGAAGTGAAAAGGAAGTCATTAGGGCGAGGTTCTTTGAACTGCGAACAAAAAAAGAAAATCAATATCAACAGTTTTTTTACTGTAAGATATACCCTTGATGCAGACCGCATATATTTTTCAACCCATTGGGTCAAAGTTAGATTGGTAGAAAATATGCTCCTAAAGACATAGTTAAATAAACTTTAACACGTAAATTTGTGTAAAAGGTTACCCGACTGTTAGGGAGGGTTTAGTTCAGCACCGGTTTTGTTCAATGGCGGGGTTTGGTGCTTTTTGGGAAAAATTGTTTTTTAATCTAAATTAATTGTATATTTTGATGGCTTGGTGCTGAAAATTCGCCACTGCACAAAGCTGCAAAACGTTGGCGATCAGTGTATTTCAAGATTTAACAAAATTTTTATTCAATTTAATTACAGTTATAATTATAAATCGCTTGCGATTTAATTTTAAACGATGTATATTTGCCTCGTTAAAAAATTTCAAACAAAAAATCGTATCTTATGAAGTACAATCAATTAGGAAACTCAGGAATTTTAGTTTCAGAGCTATGTCTGGGAGCTATGAGCTTCGGCAGTAGTGGTTATTGGAGTGTGGTAGGTTCACTTGGTTATGATGAAGCCAAACGATTGGTGGATATCGCCATAGATGCCGGTATTAATTTCTTTGATACCGCCGACGTTTACTCTCACGGTCAATCGGAAGAAATATTAGGCAAAGCGCTTAAAGACAAACGAAAAGACGTTATCATTGCAACCAAAGTACGTGGCAGGATGAGCAAGGAAATCAATGATGTTGGTCTTTCCAGAAAACACATTATTGAGAGTTGTAACAACAGTCTGAAAAGATTGGGCACCGACTACATCGACCTTTACATCCTGCATAGTTTCGACCCCATAACGCCATTTGAAGAAACCATTTCAACTCTTGACGATCTTATTAAGCAAGGGAAAATAAGATATTATGGCGTAAGTAATTTTCCAGCCTGGCAGCTGATGAAGTTCATCAGTGTGGCAGAAAAAAATCACTGGCAGAAACCTATTTCATTGCAAGCCATCTATTCCCTTATTTCAAGAGATGTAGAATATGAATTAATCCCACTTTGTTTGGATCAAAAACTTGCCTTTACACCCTGGTCACCATTAGGTGGTGGATTTTTAACCGGTAAATACCGAAAAGACAAACCTATGCCTGAAGGTGCAAGAAGAACCAAAGAACAGCAAAACTTCATCCAAATAGACCCTGAAAAAGGCTATGCCATAGTAGATGAGCTAGAAAAAATTGCCCATAAATACAACGCTACAATTTCGCAAGCTGCACTCAATTACCTTTTAAGAAAACCCGGTGTAACCTCTGTACTTATTGGTGCTACCAAGCCACACCAATTAGAGGATAATATTAAAACCACTACATGGGAAATGGATGCTGAAGATGTAAAAACATTGGATAACTTGACTGCTCTCAATCCTATTTATCCTCATTGGATGCTTCAATTTACAGCAATGGACAGAACTAGTGGAGAATTCTTTATGTAATTGTAAAACCAACTAAATTTTAAGAAGATGAAAAAAACAAAAACGTACCTTTTATTGCTTCTAGCAATAACACTCAGTGCGACTTCTTTGACTGCACAAAATAGTAAAGACAAAGAAAAAAGTAAAATAATAGCGGAAGAGATTTCTTATAAAGCCGGAGAGGTTACACTTAAAAGTGTTGTTTATTACCATGCAAAGCAAAAAGGCAAACAACCCGCAATTTTAGTTGTACCCGAATGGTGGGGACTTAACGACTATGCGAAGAGCCGTGCCAAAATGTTGGCAGAACTTGGTTATGTTGCTATGGCTGTTGATATGTACGGTAATGGGTTGGTGGTAGATAATCCCACAGATGCGCAGGCAAATGCAGGCAGATTTTATGGCGACCCTAACCTGATAAAAAGCAGAATGCAAGCCGCATACAATACCATAACCCAACTTCCACAGGTTGATGCTTCAAAAGTAAGTGCTATAGGTTATTGTTTTGGCGGAACAGTTTCACTGTTTGCAGCAAGTTTAGGGGTTCCCTTACAAACAGTAGTAAGTTTTCACGGTGGACTTGCAGGTTTTCAGGCAAGCCCGGCCATGCAAAACACCAAGGTTTTGATTTGCCACGGCGAAAGTGACTCTTTTGTTCCCCAGGCTGATATTGACAATTTTCATCAGGAAATGAAAAAATATAACATTACGTATCAGTTTAAGTCGTACAAAAACGCCACTCACGCTTTTACCAATAAAGATGCGACAGAAGTAGGGAAAAAATTCAATATGCCTATTTCCTATAACGAAGCAGCCGACAAGGCTTCCTGGGAAGATATGATGGCATTTTTTAAAATGTATTTTCAAATTAATAAATAAAGTTTATGGGAACTAATTTTTTTGAACTGGAAGCCAAAAAACTCAATGGAGAAACCATTTCTTTAAGTGAGTTTAAAGGTAAAACCATAGTGGTAGTGAATACGGCCAGCAAGTGCGGACTTACACCCCAATATGAAGGCTTAGAAAATTTATACAGAAAATATAAGGACAAGGGACTGGTTGTATTGGGATTTCCCTGCAACCAGTTTGGTCAGCAGGAGAAAGGCACAGCAGAAGAAATCAGTGAATTTTGCCAGGTAAATTATGGGGTAAGCTTCCCTATGTTTGACAAAGTAGAAGTGAACGGTCCTAATGCCCACCCTGTTTTTAAATATTTGAAATCTGAACTTGGTGGCATTTTTGGCAGCAACATCAAATGGAACTTCACCAAATTTGTCATTGATAAAAACGGTAAGCCTGTCAAAAGATTTGCTCCCACGACCAAACCCGAGAAAATGGAAAGGTACCTTCAAAAAATACTGTAGAAAATGCCTCATAAGACAGGATTAGAAATAGAAAGCCAATATTGTTTCCCGATTTATGCTGCTTCACGGGTGGTAATAAAACTTTACACACCCCTACTCAACGAGTTGGGGCTTACTTACCCCCAATATTTAACCATGTTGGTGCTTTGGCAGTACAACCGCCTATCGGTAAATGATATTGGCAATAAATTAATGCTTGAATCTAATACCTTAACCCCTTTATTAAAAAGGCTGGAAAAGCAAGGGCTTATTTCCCGAAACCGTTCAACAAGTGATGAGCGTGTTGTGGAAATAAGTCTTACAGAAAAAGGATTGAATTTAAAGAATCAGGCAAGTGCCATTCCTGAAAAATTAGGTTTTTCGTTAAGTTCTTCAGGGATTACTTTGGAAGAAATGGAACAAATGAAAAACACCCTTCTAAAGATCATTGCTCTTTCAGACGAAAAAAATCGTAGTAAAACATCAAACTGCACTTAAAACAATTGATTATGGAAAATACACAAAAAGCAAAATGGTATCACTATTTAGCTGCATTTTTTGCAGGCATGTTTTTAGCTAATGCCATTCCTCATTTAGTGAACGGAATATCGGGAGACCCATTTCCAACCCCGTTTGCCGACCCACCGGGCAAAGGCTTGTCAGCAACCTGGGTCAATGTGTTATGGGCATTTTTTAATATCCTTATTGGATACTTCTTGTTCCGACATGGAAAAATTTCAGGAAGCAATAAAATTTCCTTGTTAATTTTCTTTATCGGTGCACTGGCAATTTCTCTTATGCTAAGTATTGCATTTATAGACAAAGTAAAAATTTAAACCTTTAGTCGTATGCAAAATTTCAAAAATCAACCTGTTAAAAATCAAGATAGAACCATCAGAGCAGAAATGAGGCTTTGTTACTACGTTCTAACCGGAAAAAGGCAGGAAGCCATTAGAAGATAAATTAACTAAAGGACAGAGAAGCAGCCCTGCAATTTGCTTCAGATGAAGCATAGCAGGTTTGAATAGAAAAAGCTATCAAAGAAAGCATTAAAAGCTGGGTAGCAAATGAAAACAGAGTTTAACCTTAAAAAATAAATTATATGAACAAAAATCGAAAAATCGCAGGTTGGATCATGGCAGGGATGATGACTGCCATGCTGGTAATGAGTGCATCCAACAAACTCATGGGAAACCCGGAAATGGTTTCAAATTTTGAAAAATGGGGCTTGAGTTCAATGATGACCATCATTGCATTGGGCGAACTTATGAGTGCTTTATTGTTTTTGATACCCCGCACATCGGTTTTAGGCACCTTATTGCTGAGTGCCTATTTTGGTGGAGCTATTTTAGTACACATGGCTCACGGCGAACCTTACGTTTTTCAGTCATTCATTCTGGTTTTTATCTGGATAACTGCGTGGGTAAGAAACCCCGAGATGTTTGCTACTCTGATAAAGGGTAAAGCTGACTGATCCAATGCCCCATCTTTTCAAAAATTGAAAAAATTAATGGTAACTATTTTGAGTGTTGTTGCCGTTTGCTTCACAGGTGTGTGGCTTTACATGCAACAAGATAAATTTGGAGCGTCTCCATCTAAGGAGGATAGAAAAAGATATGAGCTATTCTTTAATTACCAAGATGGTAAATTCCAAAATATCAGCCCAACTCCAATGCTTACTCCCAATTACTCCTGGGGTAAATTGATAAAGGAACAATTATTTGAAAAACCACAGGAGGGTGTTCCCAAACAAGCCATACCTTCCATCAAGACTGATTTGAAAAATCTGTCGGCAGATGATGATGTCCTGGTATGGTTTGGTCATTCGAGTTATTTTATTCAATTGGATAAAAAAACATATTTAGTTGACCCTGTATTTAGTGGTAACGCGTCTCCCATTCCGGGAACCAATAAAGCGTTTAAAGGGGCAGATATTTACCGGGCAGAAGACTTGCCCAAGATCAATTTCCTTATCATAACCCACGATCATTATGACCACCTGGATTATCAAACCATTATCAACATTAAAGAAAAGGTGGATAAAATAATCTGTGGCATAGGCGTAGGAAATCACTTGAAAAAATGGGGGTATTCCCCTGAAAAAATTATTGAGTTAAATTGGTACGAAAGTACGATAGAAAGTGATGCCCTAAGCATACATTGTGAACCTGCCCGCCATTTTTCCGGCAGGGGATTTTCACGAAACAATACCCTTTGGGCTTCATTCGTAATTCAATCTAAAACAATGGTTATCTATATTGGCGGAGACAGTGGTTATGGCAGGCATTATGCAGACATAGGCAATAAGTATCCTTCTATTGACTTTGCTATTTTAGACAATGGACAGTACAATCCTGCATGGAGAGCCGTGCATTGTTTTCCGGAAGATGTGATAAAAGCTGCCAAAGATTTAAAAGCCAAACGAATTTTACCGGCACACTCCTCTAAATTTAAAATGGCAAATCACAACTGGTTTGACCCCTTAGAAACCATCACCCGGCTAAATCAAACTGAAAATTTGAACATAGCAACACCTAAAATTGGTGAAAAGATAAATCTGAAAGATACCAACCAGTCTTTCGAAATTTGGTGGAAAGAATAACACTTAATAGATGATGAAAAATATAAAACAGCGAACGCACAACACCGGTTTTGTTCAATGGCGGGGTTTGGTACTTTTGGGGAAAAATTGTTTTTTAATCTAAATTAATTGTATATTTTTGATGGCTTGGTGCTGAAAACCCGCCCGAACGCAAAGCCCGAAAACGTTGTTATGCGGCAGCTTAAGATGACAATACAAACAATAAACGACTGACAATGAAAAAAATATTATTCATAATTCTGACAACTATAAGCCTGACAACATATGGACAGGACAAGTATAATTACGTTCATTTTAACAAACTGACAGAAGTAGTTGGGACAGAATATGTAATTGCTTCAATTGAGAACTGGGGAAAAATGTTTGAAACAAAAAGCAGATACTTGTTATTCATTAACACCAAGACAGGCGAGACAAATCAGGTTGACTTCCCAAATGACGCTGGAATAGGAAAAGTTGAACAAATAAAGATTGACAGTTTAGGCCTTAATTTAATTATTGTTTCTGCAAGGACTGTAGACTTAGACGGAAAAAATGGAATTGACTGGAACGACCCGACACAGATAATCATATTATCGCCAGACGGTAAAACAAAAACTCAACTGACAGACAACAAGTTTTTTGTAAGGACTTGGGCTGTTAATAATTTGACTGGAACTATTGTCGTTACTGGACACTACGATACAAACAACAATAACAAATACGATAAGACAGATAAAAACGAAATACACGTTTACGACCTAAAAACATTAAAACTGATAAGCAAAATATGAAAGAAAGCCGACCGCATAACACGGGTTTTGCGTCAGGCGGGCTGACGTGCAAACTTGGAGTTTTGTGCTTCTACTCAAGTTCAGTGCAGGTTGACAGTTAAGTGCTCCGAAACCCGCCAGAATGCAAAGCCCGAAAACGTTGTGCCTAATAATAAAAAACGATTCGTTGATAGAAATTATGATATTATAAACATTTAAAACATTTCAATTATGGAATTCAAAGAACTGATTAAACAACTTGGTGATAAAGTTTCGAAACTTAAAGATCAAGTCAAAACTGAAGAAGCAACCAAAAGCGCTTTCGTAGTGCCGTTTATAAGAATTCTTGGCTATGATGATTCAAACCCAACTGAAGTAGAACCTGAATTCATTACCGATTTTGGAGCTAAAAATGTTGAGAAAGTTGATTATGCAATATTAAAGGAAGGGCAACCAATCTTGATAATCGAATGCAAGCATCACCTTGAAAATATAGAAAAACATTATACTCAGACTCACAAATATTTCCATTTAACAAAAGCCAGATTTGCTGTTTTAACAAATGGAGTTCAGTACAATTTTTATACAGACCTTGATGCTGCAAATAAGATGGACGAAAAGCCATTCTTAAGTTTTGATATAACGAACATAAAAGAACAGCAGATTAAAGAATTAGCCAAGTTCCATAAAAGCGGATTTGATATTGGTGCAATTCTAAATACTGCGAGTGAATTGAAATATTCTAATGCAATTAGAAGCGTTTTGACATCCGAATTATCTAACCCGACTCCGGAGTTTGTAAAATATTTTGTTAGTCGTGTTTATGACGGAAGGGCTACAGAAGGAGTAATGGCACAATTTACTGAAATTGTTAAAAAAACCGTTGAACAAACATTTAGCGATATTGTCAGCGATAGATTAATGAGTGCGATTAATCAGACAAAACAGGCTACTCAGGAAGCTCCTGTTGTTAGCCCTATTATAACTGATGAGGAAGAAAACAAGATAATAACAACTGAGGAGGAATTGAATGGATTTTATTTAGTTAAAAGTATTGTAAGGTCTAAGATTCCAGCCGAAAGGGTAGGTTATAAAGATTCATTAAATTATTTTAGTGTTATAATTGACAATAGTAGTAGGAAAACAATTTGCCGTTTATGGTTCAATAGTCAAAAGAAAAAATATATTGGCTTGCTGGATAATGAAAATAAAGAAACTAAATACGAGATTGCTTCCTTAGATGATATTTATAATTATTCAAATCAACTGATTGAACGAATTAATTATCTCGAAGGAGAAAAGTAAAAAATTACTGGGCACAATAATAAGGCTTCATAGCGGCACGCAATGCCCAGCGGGAAGCCTAAGTCGAACTACACCCGCCCGTGTAGCCGCACCTGAGGGTTATTCTATGGAGTTAATTGGGGATTTTTCACTGCCCTTGAAGTGAATAGTAAGTCAATAGACAGAGGTTCTTTGAACTAGGAACAAAAAAAAACGAAATCAACAGTTTTTAAACTGTAAGCTATTCCCTTGTTGCAGACAGATTTTTCATGTTCAACCCATTGTGTTAAAGTTTAGATTGTTAGAAAATTATGCCCCTAAAGGCATGGTTAAATAAACTTTAACACGTAAATTTGTGCAAATGGTTACCTGACTGTTAGGGAGGGTTTAGTTCAACAAGCAGTTGCTTTCACTGGGGCTGATGATACAGATACGGAAATTTTTAGCAAGTTAGTTTCGGCTTAGCGGGTGATAACGCCGCTGGTTTTAACTCCCCAGCGTAAGCAACTGCTGGCCGTTATAGGGCATTTTAGGATGACATACAAACTAAAAAGATAAGACAACAGAATGAGACATTTTATATTAGGAAACAACCTCAAATACTTCAAGACACCTTACAAATATGAAAAGGACTTGACTAAAGTTTTTGAAACTCATTACAAGGAAATTATTTCTCAAAAATCTGTTTTCTTGACAGCAGAGAAACAATTCAAAACAAAGAATTTTAAGAACTCTATTTGTGACGGATTTTTGCTTGTATGGGAAAATCCAACAACACCTCTCCTCTACATTACAGAAATCGAACTTGAAAGACACAGTATTGACCGACATATTTTACCACAAATTGGTGATTTCATTTCTTTTATAAAACGGGCTTCAAATGAAGACCTGACAGACCTAAGAGGATTTCTCTATGAAAAACTAAAACAGGACAAAGTATTGTTTAAGCAAATCCAAAAGGACACTGACAGAGAAGTTTATGAACTAATTGACAATGCACTTGAAGACCTGCAAGTTCTGTTAATCATTGACCGAATGAACCCAAACCTTTCTATTGGACTGACACAAATTGAGAAGGCACTTAGTTTGAAAATAAGAAAAATTGAAGTTTCAAAGTTTGAGGCAGGCGGTAAAAATGAAATCATTTCCTATTCGGACAGTGAAGCTGAAACAAATGGAAATTCAAAAACAACTGACATCAACGAAGATGATGAGAATGTCGTTGATGAATTTACGCTTGACTATCATTTAAAAGAAAAACCGGAAACCATTCAAGCAATCGTTAATGGCTTTATTGAAAAGACCAAGGACAAAATTGTTGTGTTACCTAAAAAGCATTACATAGGTTTTTTCAAAGACGACAAAATGATTATGTCAACCGTGGCAAGAAACAAGAGTGCAATTTTCTATTCAAAATCTTTGATCAAAGACAGTGACAAGAAGTTTGATAAACTTAATTTTCGTGACGTTAGAAATATCGGACATTATACAAATCACCTGCCGACTGAAATTGTAGTTTCAGACATTGATGCACTTGACCAACTTGTAGAATATTTTAATAAAATAAGTGCAAAATGAATGTGACGACTGACACGAGAGAAAGAAAAACTCCCTATAACACATGTTTTGCCTCAGGCGGGGTGATATGCAAACTTGGAGATTTGTACTTCTATTCAAGTTCAGTGCTGGTTGACAGTTTTGTGCTCCGAAAACCTGCCCGAACGCAAAGCGGCAAAACGTTATCGGGTAGCTTAAAAAGACACAATAAAAACTAACATCATTATGAAAAAAATTATTACTGGACTTTTTGTAATAATCGGGTTGACAACAACCGTAAATGCTCAACAAATATCACTTTACGATAGCGAAGGTGAAGCAAGGGCATACATTGATTATGATAAAGAAGCGACCATATTTATGTGGGATGGAACCCCTGTTGCATTTATTGAAAAAGATGGTAGTGACCTTTGCGTTTTTGGTTTTAATGGCAGTTTCCTTGGATGGTATGAAGATGGTATAATCTACGATAAAAAAGGTTATATAGTTGGAGCAAGAAAGGGAGCGGTAAGCATGATAACGAAAATCGAAAGAATAAAGGGAATTCAAAAGATTACTCCAATTCGACCAATAACTTCAATAACACCAATAAAACCAATTTTAAAAAATAGTTGGAGCAACACTTCATTGACGGAGTTTCTCTATTAGCGTAAAAAATGAGCTATTCCATTAACAAAAGAAGATAGAATAAAAACAGTAATGGGTGGCGGTGAACAGGAACTCCGCCCTTACTCCCTTACAGGTCACACCGCCGACCGTTGGCAGCAATTTTGAGAAATCACGAACGATTTTTAACTTAATAATTATGTATAATTGTGATAACAAAAATTAATAAAGATGACACAGTAAGACTTAAATCTAGAGGTCCAAAAATGATAGTTGATAAATTCGTTTGGAATATGATTGATCCAAAGGAAGATGAGGATAGGGTTGAGTGTCTTTGGTTTCAAGATAAAACCATTTTTAATAGAGAAATATTTAAAATTAGTTCACTTTTATAAATTAATTTCCAACATTATGATTTTAAATCAGAATCAATATCTTGAATTTTTGAATAAAATTTGGGATTTAACTTTAAAAGAGAAAATAAAATTTGAAAAAACTCACACACTTTGGAAAAATTTCATTGGTGTTGACAGCATTAAAGCCAAAATCGAAGGTAATAATGGGAGTATTGAGATTGAAATTATTTATGCAGAATATTGTTGTAATGAATTTAAAAAAGACAACAAGATTGTTGATTATGCCTGTATTTCTTCTTTTGAAATTCGTATTACGGGCATTATAAATAATAACAAAATACTTATAAATGAATCATTCTTAGATAATACACCAGAATATCTTTTAATAAATCAAATACATGAGTTTGTATATGATGATAATTTTCTTGTTGAAAAATTAAATCAAATAAACATTTTGAATGAATTTTTTAATAGTATTGATTAAATCTTGAAAATTAAAAACCGGTGCCAAGACGCGGTCATAAAACATGCCGGTTTCAGCGGTTTTCTAGCGTTTCGTCCCATCTCGTAGGTTTGTCTCGGGGGATACAGACGCAGCCTTGCAATCCGGCACGTTTTATACCGCTAAACTGTTAGAAGCCAATACCCCGCTGTGCTGCTTGGCGGCAGTTTTTTGCCATCCGGCAACCATTCCCTGCCTGCTGCTATCCAATGGCTCGGGGGCAAGATAGAAAAAATGTCAAGCCGCAGAAAATCAAAGAAGTTCTCGTGTATATGCAATGAAAAATTTTTCTTATTTTAATATCGCAGTTCAGGCTCTCTTTTGTTTGCAAACAATTTTGCACAAAAACGCCTGTACTGTACATACAAGCAGAGCAGTTATATACAATTTTAGCAGATAAATCCACTAATGGTAAAAATATTTAGTCCAGAAAAAATAGAAATAAAGAATCATCCTGAAATCAACGAGAAAATGATTCAGGACAAAATTGCAGAAAACCCATCAATTTTAGGTCTTGGCGATTTAGTGTTGAAAGACAAAGAACGTATTCAACCACGTTCTGGACGTTTAGACCTTTTAATGCAAGACCCAGACACCAACAGACGATACGAAATTGAAATTCAGCTTGGAAAAACTGACGAAAGTCACATCATTCGGACAATTGAGTATTGGGATATATAGAAAAAGAGGTATCCACAGTATGACCATTGTGCAGTCATTGTTGCGGAAGACATAACAAGTAGATTCTTAAATGTGATAAGTTTATTTAATGGCTTTATTCCTCTGATTGCGATTCAAATGAACGCCTTCAAATTCGGTAACGAAATCGGATTAGTGTTTACAAAAGTATTGGATGAAATGCCTCTTGGACTTGTTGAGGAAGACGAAGATGTTCAAGCAGTCACCAATCGGGAGTATTGGCTCAATCGTGGTTCAGAAATAACAGTAAAAATGGCCGACGAAATCCTAGACCTAATAAATAGTTTTAAACCGGGCTTCACTTTAAAATACAATAAATTCTATATCGGTCTAGCAAAAAATGGTCAAGCGAATAATTTTGCTATTTGCAGACCTAAGAAAAACTATATGCGCCTTGAGCTTAAACTTCCTAAGTCGACAGAGATTGACGAAATAATTGAGAAAGCTGAAATCGAAGAAATGGGTTACGACAGTCGTTGGGGTAACTATCGATTAAGACTTAGTAAAGATGACATAAAAAAACATTCTGAAATATTGAAAGACCTTTTAATTAAAGCTGAAGCGAACTTTAACAGCTAAATGAAATGCTTCACAAAAAATCTGTTCCGTGAAGTAGAATCCGCAATTAGAATATTTATTGATGCTTTAAGAGAGAAGATTCGCACGATTTGTGAATCTTCTCGCTTATGCTTTCCGCAAATACTCAAATGAGTTATTTATGAAACGGACAGGGAGATACTGTCCCAAAAAGTGTGTAAAGTGAGTTAGTTCTTAAATTAGAGAAAAAAAACTAAAAATAGAAAAGACTATGGAACAACTACACTTTACACGAGAGCAAGTTAGTAAAATTTTGGATTC